>RCUQ01000098.1_pt1 | contig 88940 bp, 79 predicted proteins | sample 2166351 | NCBI WGS metagenome assembly RCUQ01 (sample SAMN09932597, study PRJNA488358) | compost metagenome | feature: garden; material: soil; isolation source: compost soil in acetonitrile-enriched culture | place: Germany: Experimental Botanical Garden Goettingen | collected 2016-01-27
TCAGTTCAGCAGGCTGTCCTGCTGTACCAAAACCACCAATCATGATGGTGGAGCCGTCGGTGATTTGGGAGAGCACTTCCGCGAGGGATGCCGCGCTTTTATCTATCATTAGATAACTCCATTGTGCATCATGCAAATTTGAAAAGGCGCGGAAAACTAACTTATACTGGAGGATGATTCAGCTAAAACCACATTCCCTAGTTTTTTAGTTCGATTTCCTTATCTGTTCATTTTTTATAATTTCTCCACTTTGGGATAGATAGTGACCACAGGTTTTGTTCGATGATCGAACAAAATACCTACATATCGAACAAAACCTGATTATTTCACTCTGATTTCACGTTATAGTAAAAATAATGAAGAAATAAAAATGGATAAAGGGAACACGATGGAAGAAGCAACTGAGACAAGAGAAAAGTGTCTTCAACACAAAGACAATAAAAAAACCATTCGACATGAAGATTTTGTCGCAGGGATCAGTAAAGGTATGGCCATTCTCGACAGCTTTGGTACTGACCGACATCGTTTAAATATCACTATGGCAGCAGAACGCACAGGCATGACCCGTGCCGCAGCGCGACGCCATTTACTCACCCTTGAATATTTAGGCTATTTAGAATCTGATGGTCATTATTTTTATTTAACTCCTAAAATTCTTAAGTTTTCAGGGTCTTACTTGGGTGGAGCACATCTTCCCAAAATTTCTCAGCCTTTGCTGAACCTGCTCACTAATCAAACTTCTCTCATTTTTTCCGTTATGGTTCTAGATGGCTATGAAGCCATTACCATTGCACGCAGTGCCGCACATCAACAAACGGATCGTGTCAATCCTTATGGTCTACATTTGGGAAATCGCTTACCTGCACATGCGACATCGGCAGGCAAAATTTTACTGGCCTATCTAGATGATCAGGAACAATGTGAATGGCTGAATCAGTATCCGCTACAACGCCTAACCAAATACACCCATACCAACAATGAAACGTTTCTGGCCTTATTGCATGAAATTCAAGAGCAAGGTTGGTGCTATTCATGTGAGGAACATGAATTGGGTGTACATGCCCTTGCCGTTCCGATTTATGGACAACAGTTAAAAGTGGTGGCAGCCTTAAATATTGTTTCACCTACCATGCGCACAACCAAAGAGTATTTGATTCAACACATACTGCCATTACTACAAGAAACCGCACGCGAACTACGTAATATTCTTTAACTGTTACACGTTCGGCATAACTTTAGTTAACTTCATGCTGTACACACTTCAGCAGGTACAGCATTTTCTGTTGAAAATATTATTTCACCACAACTTTCGGATTAGAGTTACCCCACATGGTGTAGACATCTGCCAACAAAGCGCCATTGTATTCTTCCAAATCACTTTGCTTCACTATTGCGCCCCCTTGTTCGCCAAACAGGACCACTTCATCATTGGCACGAATATCTGGAAAATCAGTGACATCCACCATGGTAGTGTTCATAGAGGTGCGCCCGACTACAGGCACTTTATGCCCTCGAATCAGTACATAGGCTTTATTACTAAACGCCCGTCGATAACCATCTGAATAACCAAGCGGCAAGTTCGCCAATAGTGAATCACGCTTCAAGGTATACGTTTGGTCATAGCCAACTGTTGTGCCTTTCAAATAGGCATTGACTGTTGCCACTTGAGTTTTAAAGGTCATCAGCTTTTTATATTCGACCCGATCTGGAAGGCTGTCACCATAAATCATACCACCTGCACGCACCATATCTAGATGTGACTCTGGAACCTTCAAAGTCGCAAAAGAATTTGCAGTATGTAAAGTCAGCGCTTCTCGCTTTAATTTGGCTTTTTTAATCAACCAGTCCGTTTGCTGGTTAAAGACCGCCAAACGTTCACGTACATATTTTTCATCTTCCACAGCATAATGCGTCATGATACCCACCAGCTTTAAATTTGGCAGTTTGGTCATGCGTAGCGCTTGCTGTTTACCTATTGCACTGTTCAGCTCTAAACCGTTTCGATCCATCCCCCCTGCATTTAAACCCAAATGATACGCAAGGGTTAGACCCTGTTGTTTGGCCCATACTGAGAGGCGCTGTGCTTGTTCATAGTTCCCCAACAACTCTTCCATGTTTAAGGAAGCAGCATTTTGGATTTCTTGGTCAGTGGCTGCACGTAGTCTTAACAGTCGTCCCTGATAACCAGACTTGCGCACCATCGCTGCTTCGGCATTACTGGTGATACCAACGCAGGGTACATTGAGCTTAATAATACTCGGCATCAACAGTTCAATCCCGTGACCATAAGCATCGGCTTTCATGACCGCACAAATTTGGCTTTTGTCCTGTAGTTGCTGTTGTAAGGTCTGAATATTCTGCTCGAAGGTCTGCACATTAATTTCGACCCAGGCATTGGCCTTTGGTGCTACCACTTGTGTCGCTGAAAGATGTGGCGTCAATAACGGTGCGGCAAAACTGCTCTGTATATGTAGTAATCCAGCACCCAACATGCATGCCCAAAGTGTTGCTTTTTTCAAAATAAATCCCTCTGTTTTGCGATAAAAATAAAGGGGGAATATTCCCCCTCTGTTCCTTAATTATTTTCTGGCATTTCATCCTGTTCAATGCGGCGACCATGGGTCAAAATCCAGTTACGCTCAGCATATTTTTTCGTTTTATAGTAATAAGCAATACCCAGTCCAATAAACCAAAGTGGAGAAAACGCCAAAGAAATCATGGTGTCATGATCGAGCGCCAAAATCGCGACCACAAAGATTAAGAACAACAAGGTAAACCATGCCATAAAACGTCCACCTGGCATTTTATACGCCGACTGTTCATGCAGTTCAGGCGCTTTTTTGCGATAAGCCAAGTACGACAAAATAATCATGGCAAAGGTGAAAATACACAAAATCGAAGTGAAGGCTGAAATGATGATAAATGCCGTCATGACATCAGGCACAATGAACAAAATTGAAGTACCTACCACCACACAGAACATCGAGAACATTAAGCTCAATACAGGCACTTTGCTTTTCGACAGTCGAGCAAAACTTTTCGGTGCATCTTTTTCTACCGCTAAACCGAACAACATACGACTGGTGGCAAACACGCCGCTGTTCGCTGAAGACATGGCAGAGGTTGCCACGACAAAGTTGACAATACTGGCTGCTGCAGGCAAGCCAATTAAAGTAAACATTTCAACAAATGGACTTTTGTCTGGAGAAATCTGCGACCAAGAAGTGACTGCGATAATACAAACCAAAGCACCGATATAGAACAATAAAATACGTAATGGAATTGAGTTAATCGCGCGTGGTAAAGCATGATGCGGATCTTTAGTTTCTGCTGCTGTGGTTCCCACCAATTCAATGCCAACGAAGGCAAATACCGCAATTTGGAAACCGGCCAAAAAGCCCGTTAGACCATAAGGGAACAGTGACTCTTTCTCGACCACATGAGCCAAAGACGCTTTCACACCATCTGGAGAGACAAAACCAATCGTAATCAGATAGACACCGACCAAGAGGAACATAATGATCGCGATAATTTTAATTAAAGCAAACCAGAACTCCACTTCACCAAACAGTTTTACAGCAACAAAATTCAACAAAGTCAAAATGGCAATGGAGGTGAAAGCGGGTATCCATGCGGGGAGATCGGGATACCAAAACTGTGCATAGCCTCCAATCACAATCACATCCGCAATTGCGGTGACAATCCAACTGAGCCAGTAGGACCAACCCAAAAAGAACCCTGCCCACGGCCCCAAATAAGCCGTTGCAAAGTCTGCAAAAGATTTGTAATTGGTATTAGAAAGCAGTAGTTCCCCCATCGCACGCATGACGAAGAAGAAGAAGAAGCCAATAATGAGGTAAGTTAAGATGATCGAAGTACCCGACACAGCGAGTGTCTTGCCCGACCCCATAAAAAGACCTGTACCAATGGCACCACCAATCGCAATCATCTGAATATGACGATTGGTCAGTGAGCGTTGCAGTTGTTCTTCCTCAACTGACTCGTAATGATGTCCACCCAGTAAATCACCGTCTAAAGGCTCTTTTTGTTGATGGGTCTGTTTTCCATTCATCATGTTTTTACTCCAATTTACAACCCAATGGGTGTAAATATGGGACTCAGATTTAGATAATTCCTTATTTCATCTCAGTCCAAAATTAAGCTATATATTATTTTTCAATAACATTAATTTTTATTATTCAGCACCACACTATTTATCTCTTTATGGCTGCAAAATAATACTCACACAGGTTGCAAAACCCATGCCCAATTTAATTATTTAATATTAAAAAACAATAGCTTAATAAAAATAAAACGCAAAACCACCCATCGATTATAAGTACCCTTATGATCGACAGATGAAAATATTGAATTAATATTTTTCTCAATATCCATATATTCAATTCCATTGAAAATTAATTTAACGACTTAAGTTCGATAAACCACCATCATCACATTTAATAAATTGACTGAAATCATCAAGGATGAACCTCAGTTAATATCAGCCCTGCTCTTAATCCCTTTTTCACTTGAGTATTCGGAAATAAAATTCGAACCTGCTCAGGTGCAGTCACATACGGTTTGCCCTGTTGCAGAGCAATCACGGCATCGGTTTCGAACACGAAAAAATTAGGCGCAGAATCTGCCAAATTAAGCTGGAAGTCATCTTCAGTTTTGATGATCGAATCAACGACTCGAAAAGTTTGAATTGCTTGTTTTTGACGTACAGGTAAGGCCTGCTCACTCACCACGGCACGAAGCACATGATTAATCGCGGCGAAAGCTGCCAAATCATTTTGTCCAAAGGGTTTGGCATGACCAAGTTCGAGTGTCGAACTGGCTGCTTGAAACTGAGCGCTACTAAAGTGCGTAAAGGTACGGCCTACTGCATTGTGATACACCAAGGCATCTAGTTCCGCAGCTTTTAGGCTGTCCAACATCACCGCATCATAGTCATGGATTTGATATGGAAATAAGGCAAAAGTCGGCAACAAAGATGGGCGAATCGCAGTGTGCAAATCGTAATGATAGCGCCGTACTTGAGCTGGACTATCATTAAAAAAAGCGGTGACGATCTGTTCTAAGACCGCCACCCGCTGCGCTTCAACTGTGTCGGCAAATTGTTGATAGGCCCCGCAGAACATGCGGTTCATATCATTTTCAACATAACGTTGCCCTGTGCGAATCGCGATAGGGTTACCTAAAATCAGTAATAACTTAACCTTGAGCTCTAATGCCCCTGCAAACAAATCTTGACTCAGCTGCGTCAACAACTCGATTGGCGCAGTTTCATTGCCATGCACACCCGCGGAAAGCACGACCGCTTTTTCATAAGCCTGTTTCGGCGTAAAAGATAAAATACCTTCAGTCAACCATTCCCAACAAAAATTATGCTGTACGCCATGCGCTACAGTCGGGACACGTTGTGCTAAAACATCACCTAGAAAATCTATCATCTGCTTTCCCTGCACGATTGCTTAACGTTGGAAGTGATACACCGAACCTAAGTTCAAAATTTGCGTCAATTCATCTAACGCAGTACGGCTTTCAATCAGTAATTGCGGGTCAGCCAAATCTTGCTGCGCCAGCTGGTCGCGGTAGTACTGATCCACCCACATATTTAAACGGGTAAACAAGGTATCATTCATAAACAGGTTTGGATTGATCGCATTCAGTTCTGCTTCATTCACCGCGACACGTAAACGTAAACATGCAGGGCCACCGCCATTGCGCATACTTTCACGCAGGTCAAACACCTTAATGTCATCAATTGGCGTACCCATTTGAATCATGTCGTTTAAATAACCCCACACGGCTGGGTTTTGACGTGACTCTTCAGGCACCACAATGCTCATCCCGCCATCAGCACGCGTGAGCAATTGGCTATTGAACAAATACGTATTGACCGCATCTTTCACAGATACACGCTGATCAGGCACTTCAATGGACACAAACTCTTGACCCAAACTCGCCATTTTTTCACGAATTTCTGCCAACGCTTCCGATTGATTCAAAAATGCATGCTGATGGTGGAACAGTACGTTTTGGTTACTCACCGCAATCACGTCGTTGTGGAAGACGCCTTGGTCAATCACATCGGGATTCTGCTGGACAAATACCGTTTGTTCCGCATTGAGCTGATGTAAACGTGCCACTGCTTCACTCGCCTCACGCGACTGGCGTGCAGGATAATGTTTCGGACCAATACCACCACCGAGGAACTGCTGACCATAGACAAACACTTGCACGCTTGCTTGATCATAAGCACCGCCTAAACGGTTATGGTTCGCCGCACCTTCATCCCCAAACAATGCCACAGGTGGCAATGCTTCATGATGGGCGAAGTGACGCTCATCCTTAAACATGGCCGCCATCACGCGTGATGTAGTATCGTGTTCAATAGAACGGTGGAATTTGTTGTTCAAATTTGCCGCAGTAAAATGCACACGACCATCTGCGCTGTCTGCCGACGGTGAAACCGTCGCCGCATTGGCGGTCCACATACAGGATGCAGAACTCAACGCGGATAACAATGCAGGCGAGGTACGCATCGCTTGTTCAATCACGCTATGGTCATCCCCACGGAAGCCCAATTTGCGTAAGGTCGGCACATGTGGGCGTTCTTGCGGTGCAAATACACCTTGCTTTAAGCCCATGTCGGCCAAAGCTTTCATCTTTAACAGACCTTGCTTGGCAGCCAACTTCGGGTTGGAAAGATTATTTTGGTTTTTGGTGGATGCCTCGTTTCCAAAGGACAATCCCGCATAGTGATGCGTTGGACCGACTAAACCATCAAAATTAATTTCATAGCCTGACATTTCTAAACTCCCTTTTCTGTCGACTTACAGCACAATGCCTGGCGATAATTTTTCAGGTAGGCTTACCTGCTGACTTTCCAATGATGCCATTGGCCATGCGCAGTAATCTGCGGCATAGAAGGCACTGGCACGATGGTTTCCTGATGCACCTACACCCCCAAAGGGTGCAGCACTTGACGCGCCTGTTAACGGTTTGTTCCAGTTCACAATGCCTGCACGCGCTTCAATCAATAAACGATCAAACAGCTCACGGTCAGGTGAAACTAGACCCACCGACAAACCGAATCGAGTGCCATTCGCTAGTGCCAAAGCCTCATCGAAATGGTCATAACGATAGATACAGCTCAATGGGCCAAAATATTCTTCGTCGGGTACGTCATTAACATGAGTCACGTCTAAAAGACCTGGGCTTAATAAGCTACTGTTTGCATCCGCTTGAGTCACAGGGAGCAGAACTTGAGCCCCTAAATCGATCAGGCGTTGTTGTGCTTGTAAAATTTGCTGTGCAGCATGCAAAGAAATCACACCACCCATAAACGGTTGTGGCTGAGCATCCCACTGACCCACCACCAAGTTACGGCTGACTTCAACTAAACGTTGAATGAAAACATCACCTACAGCACCATTTTTAATGATTAAACGACGTGCACAAGTACAGCGCTGACCCGCTGAAATAAAGGCAGATTGAATAGTTAAGTTCACCACCGCATCAATATCTGTAATTTCATCGATAATTAATGCGTTGTTACCGCCCATTTCTAGAGCAAGAATTTTTTCTGGAGCACCAGCCAATTGTTTATGCAGGTGGTAGCCTGTATTGGCACTGCCTGTGAACAACAAACCATCAATTTCATGCGACTGCGCAAGTGCCTCACCTGTGCTACGACCACCTTGCACCAAGTTCAACACACCCGCAGGCAAGCCTGCTTCTTGCCATAATTTGACTGTTTCTTCTGCGGTCCACGGCGTGAGTTCACTTGGTTTAAAGACCAAAGTGTTCCCTGCAATCAGCGCAGGGACAATGTGACCATTGGGTAAGTGACCTGGGAAGTTATATGGGCCAAATACAGCCAACACACCATGCGGACGGTGACGTAAAGATGCAGTACCATCTGGCATTTCCGTCAGACTTTCACCTGTACGTTCGTGATAAGCACGTACTGAAATTGCTACTTTACCAATCATCGACTGAACTTCAGTCAATGTTTCCCAAATCGGCTTACTGGTTTCACGACTAATAATCGTTGCAAGCTGTTGTTTGTTTTGTTCTAACAAGCTGGCAAATCGTTGAATAATTTCAAGGCGCTCAGCTAAAGGACGGCGTGCCCAAGCGACAAATGCTGCGCGTGCAGACTGACAAGCCTGTTCAACTTGCTCAGCTGTTGCTTCTGCACCATGCCAAATTGTGTCTTGCGTAACAGGATCGAGTTTGTCCCATGCTGCACCTTGCGCTGGAGACCATGTCCCGTTTATATATAAATTCCCTTGTGACATTATTTTTGCTCCATCTTATCTAAAGGCAACATACGAATGCTTTGCCCTGCTTGCACACCAAGGGCATGCGCTTGTTCTACCGTTAAACTTAAACTGTCAGACTCAGCCGCATGCTGAATTAAAATCGCGCGATAGTCTTGATAGCGATCATTCGCCACCAAATAACGCCCTGCACCTTCTGGTACGCTATCGACGATTTTAACGGCACAAGTGTGACTTTCTTTGACTGCACGCAGGCTACTGACTTCCGCTTCAAGCGTCGGGCCTGCATCAAAAATATCGACATAACCTTGGTAACACAGCCCTTCCGACTCCAACACACGAGAGGCAGGAACCGTCTGAGGATGCACCTGTGCAATCACTTGTTGCGCAGCCATCGGCAGTAAGTCGATATACACAGGAAAACGTGGCATCAACTCCGCAATAAAGACTTTTTGCCCAATACCACTGAGGTAATCCGCAGTCGAGAAATCCATATTGAAAAAGTGATGGCCTAAGGCATCCCAAAATGGCGAACGACCATTTTCATCCGAATAACCACGCATTTCTGCAATCAGCTTATTTTGAAAAGCCTGTTTGAAAGCAGCGATAAACAGAAAACGGATCTTTGACAGCAGTTTTCCATTTTGGTCTTTGCGGTACTCTGGGTCCAAAAACAGCGTGCAGAGTTCGCTACAACCAGTATGGTCATTGCTTAAAAACAGCGTATTTAAGGTTTTATAAACATTCAGAGTTTGTGAGGCATGGACTTGTTTACCCACATGGTAGTTATAGAAAGGCTCAGTTAAACCCACTGAAACTTCAATTGCACTGACGCCAACCACACGTTGTAACAAGGTGTCTTCTAAGACAAATAAATAACCCTGCTCACTCGGTGTTGCCTGACCCACTAAGGTCTTTTGCGTGCGTGCAATACGAGCCGATAAGATCTCTTTATTTTGGGGTAAAGAAGTCAGGCCAATGCCAGACTTCCCCGCCAGAATGTAGATATCATCTAAATCTCGATGCTCTGCATGTCTAACAATCATCATAACCAGTGGCCTATCACGCGCCAACAAAGCGCGCGAGCGCACGTTCAAAGCGTTGTAAACCTGCTTCGATATCTGCTTCTGGAATAATTAATGATGGCGTGAAACGAACGACATTTGGACCTGCAACCAGCGCCAATAAGCCTTCTTCGCCCGCTAAAGTCACGATGTCTTTGGCTTTGCCTGCATATTCAGCTTTCAGTACACAGCCGATTAATAAACCTTGACCACGGACTTCTTCAAATAGGCCATATCGTGCATTTAACTGGTTTAAACCGTCGGCAAAAATTTGCGCACGTGTGCGTACACCATTCAACACTTCTGGGGTATTGATCAAACCAAATACGGCATTGGCTACAGCAGACGCCAATGGGTTACCACCATAAGTCGTACCATGGTCACCCACCACAAACATGTTGGCAAACTTATCTGTTGTGATCATGGCACCAATTGGGAACCCACCGCCTAGTGCTTTGGCTGTAGTTAAAATGTCTGGGATCACATCAGTATTCATATATGCATATAAAGCACCTGTACGACCGACACCTGTTTGCACTTCATCAAAAATCAGTACCGCACCATGTTGGTCACACAGCTCACGTAAGCCTTTTAAAAATTCAGGGCTTGCCGTAATTACACCACCTTCACCTTGAATCGGCTCAACAATCACCGCACACGTGTCTGCATCAATCGCTTCACGTACTGCGTCTAAATCATTGAATGGTAAATGGTGGATACCTTCTGGAAGTGGTGCAAAATCTTGTGAATATTTCGGTTGACCACCTGCCGTAACAGTAAATAAAGTACGACCGTGGAAAGCATTTTTAAATGCAATAATTTTATTTTTGCGTGCAGAGCCTGAAAGTAGGCCCACTTTGCGCGCAAGTTTCAAAGCCGCTTCATTGGCTTCTGCACCAGAGTTACAGAAGAACACTTTATCTGCAAAGGTGTTATCAACTAATTGTTTTGCAAGCTCAAGTACAGGCTCATTGGTATAACCATTGCCAATGTGCCAAAGCTTTTGACCTTGTTCGACCAAAGCTTTAACCGCCACAGGGTGAGCATGTCCAAGCGCATTGACCGCAATACCACCTGCAAAATCGATATATTCCTTACCTTGCTGATCCCATAAACGAGAACCTTCGCCACGCACAGGAATAAACTGAGCGGGTGCAAAAACTGGCACCATGTACTGATTAAAATCTTGGCGATTTGGTTGACTATTCTGGTTCATGGTTTGTTCGTCCTTAATAAATCTGATGTTGTTCTTTCTAATAATGTGGTGTGCCCCGAAGGGCACGGAACTTCCCCTTAACCTGGGAAAATTCCTCGTTCTTTACGTGCTTTTAAGATACGTTTACACGCCAAGATATATGCCGCTGTGCGGAGGCTGCACTGCTTTTCACTTGCAGTAAACCAAACGTCTTCAACTGCTGACATCATGAGTTTGTCTAAACGTTGGTTAATTTCTTCTTCTGTCCAGAAGTAGCTCGCCATGTCTTGAACCCATTCGAAGTAACTCACGGTTACACCGCCTGCGTTACACAGTACGTCAGGTACAATCGTGATTTGACGTTCTAACAGAATGTCTTCAGCGTCTGGATACGTTGGACCGTTCGCACCTTCCAAGACTAATTTTGCAGTCAATTTTTGCGCACGTTCAGGCGTAATCTGACCTTCTAAAGCCGCTGGAATTAAAATATCCATTTCAACCGACCAGAACGCTTCGTCTTCAATTAAAGTCGCATCTGGGAAGCCTGCTACACCTTTATGAATCGCAACGTAGTCTTGTAACTGCTTAACGTCCATGCCTTCAGCATTAAAGATCGTGCCTGTATGGTCTTGTACACACACCACTTTCGCATTGGCTTTATGGAATAAGTAACCCGCTTCGCTACCCACGTTACCGAAACCTTGGATCGCTACACGGCTGCCTTCAAGTGCAAGATTGATTTTCTTAGCAACTTCTAAACCAGTAACAAATACGCCACGACCTGTTGCACGCACACGGCCTAAAGAGCCACCCAAGTGCACAGGCTTACCTGTCACAACACCTGTTACGGTATGACCTTTGATACTTGAATAGGTATCCATCATCCAACCCATAATGTCTGCATTGGTGCCTACATCTGGAGCTGGAATATCGACCTGTGGGCCAATCACTAGGCTAATTTCGCTAGTAAAACGGCGTGTCAGGCGTTCAAGTTCACGTGGAGACAATTTGCGAGGGTCTACACGAACACCACCTTTAGCGCCGCCATACGGTAAGTTTAATACCGCAGTTTTAATCGTCATCCACGCTGAGAGTGCCATGACTTCATTGAGTTCTACGTCTGGATGATAACGAATACCACCTTTACCCGGTCCACGCGACAAATTGTGCTGTACACGATAACCTTCGAAGTGCTGGATCGAACCATCGTCCATCACGATTGGTACATCAACAATCAAAGCGCGCTTTGGACGCTTTAAAGTATCGATGAATGGAATTAAGTCGTCTTCCAGATATGGCGCAACACGGTTAATCTGTGCAAGATAGGTCTGCCAAGCGCCACTATTGTCCATTTCATATGACAAAGACATGATGTTTCCCTTTGAAAATTTGGTGAATCAAATCCATTAAATAGATATGAGACATCACCCGCAGAACACATCGCCTCAGCTCGATGTAACGTTCATGTGAATACTGCTCAATATGCATAGTATGAAAAATCAAACTGCGCCGAAAAAGTTGTAATTTTGATTAAAATGAAATAAATTTCATCAAATTGATAACAGGAAAAATCAAAATGAATGATACGGACAGTCAAATCCTCGGCTTACTGCAAGACAATGCACGTATCTCGATTACCGACATTGCCAACAAGCTCCGTATCTCTCGAAATACAGTGCAAAAGCGTATTGAATATTTGGAAACTAGTGGCGTCATTACAGGCTATACAGTGCGGATTAAACCGGGGACTGAGAAAAATAGTATCCGAGCTTGGATGAATATTATGGTCGAAGGCACCAAGACCAGTGCAGTCGTCAAAGAGCTCCGAATCGACCCTGCTGTGCATACCTTGCATAGCACTAATGGCAAGTGGGATCTGTTGGTAGAGTTGAAGTCTGATAGCTTGGAAAATTTTGACCGAATTTTAGAACGAATTCGAAATATTTCAGGAATTTACAACACTGAAACCAGTATTTTACTTTCTACCTATAAAGTTTAAAGTCACTTAAATATCAACCTAAACGTTCTATTCTCAATCCAAAAACATGTATCAATGATTCGATCAATATAGAAATGCACACTTGCTAAAACACGAAAGTATTTCTATTTAAAAGTAAACATGGCTGATGAAAGACGATGAATCTGTTTACTGCGCATTTTTAGATTTGCTTTCTTTCATCAATTAAAAAGAAGTCAAATATCTTACAAAATTAAAATCATGATCTGTTGGTTGGAGGGGTGACTGTGTTTAAGATTATATTTATTTCTGTTGTTTGTTTTATTATTGCAGGGTATGTTAATAAAGAGGCTGAGGGTATAGAGGATTTAAAGATTCAAATAATTTCTAATAATAGTGAGAAACATCTAAGTCTAAATCTAAAAAAATGCTTTTTCAGAGGGGGCATTTTCGAGAATGGATTTTATAAAAATGTAGATTTAAAATTTCCTTTGTATACTTTTTCTGGGAATTATTCAGGTCGTTATGAGTGTTTAAAAGAGAAGAATGAATTGGTGTCAAATTTAAGAATATCACAACTTCCTAGTTTTAATGATGTTAATAAAAATAACAATGAATATTGGTTAAAAATATTAAATGTTAATAGTGAGAATATGTTAGACACAGAAGATGGAGTGTCGATTTATAAATATGGAGTCAATACTAATGTTATTGTTATAGATGATTCTCTGAATAATAATGAGGGTTATATTTATATTTTTTATGTAGAACCTGCTGAATACTTGGATAGTAAAAATGGTTTTACTGATAGATTTAGAGTTGAATCTATATTGGAAGGCGACTTTATGATTAGGTATGATGTTTATAGTTCTGCTTTTGTAGATAATAATAAAAAAACATATGATGTTGCTGTAAATAGTACTTTTGTAGATGACTTTAGGAATATTATTCAAGGGCGAGGTGATATATTAGATAGACGTGATGTTTTGTTGGGGTTTATTGAGAATAATAAGAAAGTTGTTTCTTTTGTTAAAAACAATAGTCAGGAGTACTCTAAATGAGTCTGTATGTTGTAAATTATAACCTTAAATAAAGTCAAAGAACTCAGTTGAAAAATAAAAAAGTCAGGATCTCAAGCTGGTAATTATATGAAAGCATATAAATATTTTAAATAGGCAATCAGGTGATTTAATTGATACTTCTTTACAGCGTGCGACACAAGCTATCATGAAAAATAATGACTTTAGTGATCTTATTTGGTTGATCAAACACTACCTCGCATAACTATAAGTTTCAGGGTCAGACCAATATTAGACCTTACAATATTTTAAAATAAATCGACTCTACCCTTATACGCCCATAAAAAAATCAGCCTTGAATGGGCAAGGCTGATTCTTTAACTGATGGTTGTAGGGTTATCTTAAACAGATAAGTCCACACACATATATTTCATTTCAAGATATTCGTCGATACCGAATTTAGAGCCTTCACGACCTAAGCCTGACTGCTTCACACCACCAAATGGAGCTACTTCGTTTGAAATCGCACCTGTGTTGATGCCTACCATACCGTACTCAAGCGCTTCACCAACACGCCACTGACGTGCGGTATTTTGGGTGAACAAGTAAGTTGCTAGACCAAACTCGGTGTCATTGGCCATTTGCACTGCCTCTTCTTCCGTTTTAAAGCGGAACAACGGTGCTAATGGACCAAAGGTTTCTTCTTTTGCCACTTTCATCTCTTGCGTCACTTCGGTTAAAAGTGTCGGTTCAAAGAAAGTTCCACCTAGGCTTGAGCGTTGACCACCGGTTTTAACCTGTGCACCTTTACTGATGGCATCGGCGATATGCGACTGTACTTTTGCAATCGCAGCTTCATCGATCAAAGGCCCTTGGGTTGAAGTCTCAACTCGGCCATCACCCACTTTTAAGTTCGCTACAGCAACTGCCAGTTTTTCAACCAACGCATCGTAAATACCGTCTTGTACATAAATACGGTTGGCACATACACAGGTCTGTCCGCTATTGCGGAACTTGCTGGCCATAATGCCTTGTACCGCTTGCTCAAGATTAGCATCATCAAACACCAACACAGGTGCATTACCGCCCAACTCTAAAGACAGTTTTTTGATGGTTGGTGCACATTGTTGCATCAAGATACGACCGACTTGAGTCGAACCAGTGAAGCTCAACTTTTTCACCGTGTCGCTTTCACACAAAGTTTTACCCACTTCGCTTGAGACACCGCTGATGTGTAATAACACGTCTTGTGGCAAACCCGCTCGTAGCGCTAATACTTCTAAAGCATAAGCGGTTAAAGGCGTTTGCTCAGCAGGCTTCACGATCATTGAGCAACCCGCTGCAATTGCAGGTGCTGCTTTACGTGTGATCATCGCCGCTGGGAAGTTCCAAGGCGTAATCGCAGCAGTCACCCCAATCGCCTGTTTGATCACCAACAAACGCTGAGTAGCAACTGTTGGCATTAACACTTCACCATCGATACGACGTGCTTGTTCAGCAAACCAACGAATAAATGAAGCAGCATAGCCAATTTCACCACGTGCTTCAGCTAAAGGCTTACCTTGTTCAGCAGTCAAAATCTGAGCCAATGACTCTTTATTTTCCTGCATCAAATCAAACCAAGCCCAAAGCACATCAGCACGTTGTAGCGCTGTTTGCGCTTTCCACGCAGTTTGTGCCTTTTGAGAACGAGCAATCACTTGCTCAACTGACGCTCGGTCATGGGATTTCACCCACGCCAAGGTGTCATGTGTTGCGGCATCTTTGACTTCGATGTAACCGCCATTTTCAGGCACATCAAAACGAATATCTGGGTGCTGTAATAAATCTTTATATTGCGCTTGAAGCATCATCATTACTCTTCAATTATGCTGCAGCAGAAAGTGCAAAACCTTGTTTTAAAATGTTTAAGCCAGCACGGAATTGTTCTGCAGGAATCGTTAAAGGATATAAGAAACGGATCACATTACCATAACGACCACAGGTCAAAATAAGCAAGCCATTTTGCATTGCATAGTTTTGAATTGCTTTCGCTTGATCCGCCGTTTCCAACTCAATCGCGACCATTGAACCCAACGCACGAATTTCTTGGACTGTAGTCGAAGACTGTTTCAGTTCATTCAGAACTTCAACCAACTCTGCGCCCAATACATTTGCACGTTCGCAAAGACCTTCTTCTTCAATCACGTCAAGTACGGCATGTGCAGAAGCCACAGCCACTGGGTTACCTGCATAAGTCCCACCTAGACCACCTGGGTTTGGTGCATCCATCACTTCAGCACGGCCAACCACACCAGAGATTGGGAAACCACCACCAAGACTTTTCGCCATAGTGATTAAATCGGCTTTGGTCTCGTAGTGATCCATGGCAAATAACTTACCAGTACGCGCAAAACCTGTCTGTACTTCATCTGCAATAATCAAAATACCGTGTTGATCACATAGCGCACGTAAACGTTTTAAGAATTCAGCAGGAACAACGTTGAAACCGCCTTCACCTTGCACAGGCTCAAGCACAATAGCTGCTACATCATGTGCCGCAATATCTTCTGCAAAAATGTCTTCAATGCTTTCAATCGCAATATCTACAGTAATGCCTTTTGACTCTACTGGGTAGCGTGCATGGAAAACACCTGAAGGCATCACACCAAAATCACGTTTGTACGGTGCAGTTTTACCCGTCATTGCCATGGTCATAAATGAACGACCGTGGAAACCATTACCAAAAGTCACAATACCGTGACGACCTGTGTAAGAACGTGCAATTTTCACTGCATTTTCTACAGCTTCAGCACCAGTAGAGAAGAATGTTGTTTTCGATTCACCCGCAATTGGCGCACGTGCATTAATACGTTCAGCTAAAGAAACATAGCTTTCATACGGTACAACTTGGTACGCTGTATGGGTGAATTTAGTTAATTGTTCAGTAACAGCAGCAATAATTTTAGGATGACGGTGACCTGTGTTCAGTACCGCAATACCACCCGCGAAGTCAGTATATTGATTCCCTTCAGCATCCCAAATGGTGGAGTTTTCTGCTTTCTCCGCATACCATTGACACATGACACCAACGCCACGAGGAGTCGCTTTTAGTTTACGTGCGTTCAGTGCAGAGTGTTTACTGTCCATTTTGTATCCTCATTCTTGATTCATAGATTTATTAAATTTCAGCGTCCCGATCATGCTTTTTGCTGATATACAAAGGACGTGGGGTTTATTGCATTTTGCGCTTTTATTGGCACTAGACGAGAGCCACTTTTCATCAGACAGATGGAGCCAATTTACCCTACTCCTTTATAATTATTTTCCAGATAAAATATTTATTTAATAAAAATAAACAACTTAAAAAAGATCAATTAAAAAAGACATACTTATTTAAGAGAGCCATTACGGTATTCAACCGAACCACCCAAAATGCTAAAGAAGCCCAAAATTCAGCAAATGACTATGCCAACCTAGAACCCATTTATGTCCAGCCTTAGACTTTTCTAATTGTATTTTCAAGCCGTTGTATTCGATTATGTAAATCATCTAAAAAAACTTTTGCTTTGGATGCGACTTGTGTATATTTCCAGCCCCTTAGTCGCGGGCATTTGCTTCCAACGTCTACAAGCGAAATGCTTTACAACGGCTGCCTGACGAGATAATTTTGCATTTATGGTAATCGCTCACGAAAAGCCATTTTAATATTGTAGGAGAGAGCCAATTGCGTAGCTTGCTTGGAGATTATTTACTGCAACGATTACAGCAAGATATTGACGGAACCCTACAATTACGGTTGTTTCGCTGTTTACGCAACGCCATTATTGACAGTGTGCTCGCACCCAAAACTCGCCTACCTGCATCGCGTGACTTAGCCAAAGAAATTAAAGTCTCACGCAATACCGTACTCAGTGCGTACGAACAATTACAAGCGCAAGGCTATGTTGAAGCACGTACAGGCCAAGGCACTTGGGTGGCTGAAAAACTGCCTGAATCCTTTTTGGTCAAAGCTGAAAATACCAATAGTCAAGCTCAAGAAAAAAAGACCCAGCAGAATTACAATTTATCGCAACGTGGTTCCTATCTCATCGGCTATTCAGCTGCATCACCTTACCAATGGGGCGCTTTTGTGCCTGGTGCACCCGATGTCACAGAGTTTCCGCACCATATTTTTAGCCGTATTCAGACCCGCCTCAGCCGTGAACCCGAAATTAATAGTCTCATTTATAGCAATGCGGGCGGTTGTTTAGAGCTGCGCCAAGAACTGGCGGAATACCTCAAAATTGCGCGTTCGGTGCAATGCGATGCAGACCAAATCATTATTACCGAAGGGACACATCAGGCGATTGATTTGGTTTCACGAACCTTAAGCGACCCAGGCGATGAAGTCTGGATTGAAGATCCTGCTTATTGGGGGGCACGTAATATTTTACGCATTAATGGCGTAAATCTACGCTCCTTGCCCGTCGATCAAGAAGGCATTATTCCTGACCTAGAACCAAAAACCCCACCTAAACTGATTTTTGTGACGCCTTCACATCAGTACCCTTTAGGCTCTCACTTAAGTTTAGAACGTCGTAAACAACTGATTGCCATTGCGCGCCAGCATAAAAGTTGGATTGTGGAAGATGACTATGATAGTGAGTTCCGCTTCTCGGGTCAGCCCTTCCCTTCTTTGCAAGGTTTGGAGCCTGATGCACCTGTCATTTATATGGGAACCTTCAGTAAAACCATCTACCCTGCGTTGCGCATTGGCTATTTAGTGGTCCCTAAAAAACTGTTTTCACCGCTACGTATTGTGGCATCGGAACTATATCGGGGCGGGCATTTATTAGATCAAAAAGTTTTGGCAGAGTTTATTCGTGAGGGCCATTATGAAGCACATATTCGTCGTATGCGTTTACTCTATAGCAAGCGCCACGCCTTTTTAATCGACCTGATTACACGTCATCTTGGGGCAGATTTCCTGCATGAATATAATACCGCTGCTGGTTTACATTTGATTTTAAAGCTGCCGAGCAACATGGATGATGTGCTGATTGCCAGCAATGCACTTGATCAAGGCGTGAAAGTTCGGGCGCTGTCACAATACTATACCAAGCATTATTCAACACGGCAGAAAGGACTACTATTGGGCTTTGCGTGTGTACGTGAACAGGAAATATTGGTGGCTTTTGGTGTGTTACTCAAATGTCTGCGAAATGCAGGAATTCGTACGCTGAGTTGATTATTTTTATAAATTAGATACTTAAGTTTTTCTACAAGTATTCGACTTGCAACTAAAACCGCAGTTACAAAGCTGATTTTTGCTGCTTCATTCTATAAATTATTGAGATGAGAGTAAACATTGGCTCCCCAGCTTTTCACATTTTAGCTGCAATTGGCTCCTTCCAAATGCTGAAAAATGGCTCTCGTTTACTGAGAACAAAAAAGAGAGATTAGGTGCATACATAAACAACATGTAACCGTTTTGTAGCCAAAGTGTGATTTTTCATGCTTTGACAGGAATATCAGATTTATTCATTTTTGCCTTAATAATGATAAAGCCTCTGATCACTCGGTTACAGTTTTAAAGGAAAAGTAGTCCGAAAAGGCTTTGCCCATTTTGAAGCTACCTCCTTAAGATTAAGGAAAATTATATGGAAGCACCTAAACAAAGCGCTGTGCCGGATGCATCTCAAGGCTTAAAAAATGGACTTAAGTCGCGTCATCTCACAATGATCTCGATTGCAGGTGTCATTGGTGGTTCACTGTTCATCGGCTCGGGAAATGTTATCTATTCGGCAGGCCCTGCTGCGGTTTTGGCCTATGCGTTTGGTGGATTACTCATCCTGTTAATCATGCGTATGCTGGGTGAAATGGCCGTTCTCAATCCAGATAGCGGTTCGTTTTCAACCTATGCTGATCGTGCCATTGGCCGTTGGGCTGGTTTTACCATTGGCTGGCTGTATTGGTGTTCTTGGGCTTTGCTGATGGGTTGGGAAGCCTATGTCGCAGGTAAAATCCTCAACAGTTGGTTTCCCTTTATCCCAATCTGGGGTTACATGCTGGTCGTGATTGTGTCCTTAGTTTTGGTTAACTTACAAAATGTCAAAAACTATGGTGAATTTGAATTTTGGTTTGCACTTATCAAAGTAATCGCGATTGTGATTTTCTTAGTGATTGGTAGCTTGGCTATCATGCATTTATGGCCTTGGGGTCAAGTAACTGCCTCAGGAATCACGCATTTAACTGCGGATGGCTTCATGCCGAATGGTTTCTCTGCAGTGATCACCGCCTTACTTGGAGTTATGTTTGCCTATATCGGTGCTGAAATTGTTACGGTTGCGGCGGCAGAATCAGAAAATCCAGCCCGTGAAATCCGTAAAGCATCTAACTCTGTGGTTTGGCGGATTATGTTGTTCTATGTCGGTTCAATGTTTATTACCGTCTGCCTAATTCCACATAACAATCCACTGTTAAAAGATCCAACTTGGGGAACCTATAGTGTGACTTTGTCAGCACTTGGCATTCCAGAAGCAAAACACATTGTAAACTTTGTGGTTCTGACCTCGGTATGTAGCTGCTTTAACTCGGCACTTTATACCTGTTCACGGATGTTATTTTCACTGTCAAAACGTGGCGATGCACCGAAAAGCTTCGGTTCAATCAACCGTAATGGTAGTCCGTGGATGGGCGTTCTGGTCTCGTCATTATTTGCTCTGGTTGCAACGTACCTTACTGCAACTGAAAGTATGAATGTCTATGACATCTTCATGTTAGCAACAGGTACAGCAGCGTTGTATGTCTACCTGACTATTGCCTTCTCACAATTACGTATGCGTAAAAAATTAGAAGCCGAAGGACAAGTGATTGACTTTAAAATGTGGCTATTCCCTTGGCTTACTTATCTTGCCATCGTCTTTATCATTGGCGCGCTCATTACTATGCTTGTGGAAGGCACCTACTTCAAAGAAGTGACTTACACTAGTTTACTTGCTCTGTTTATTGTTGGATTGGGCATCTGTGCACAGAAGTTTAACTGGGGAAAGCATGCTCAAGATAAGCCGATGAACACTCAAGCCGATTTGAGCAATAACCTTTAATTTTAAAATAATGTGGTAATGATCTAAGGTCAAACCAGATTAGACCGATGGCTTTCAAGTGAGAGCCATCGGTTTTTTAGTGATAAGAAATGACCACTTAGATGAAACTCAAAATCTTAATTGAGATCTTTAATCACCACGTTTTTATGGTAAGCCTCGACAGGCTGCCCCACGATTACACGGTTCTTCAGTGCCCCTTCACGCCAACTTGAACGGTAAATGCCCATTTGGAAATAAGGCGACCACTTTTGATGGTAATTATTGACCCCACTGATGTTGGCTACTTCTTTTCCATTGTGTTTCACTACCACTTTCCCGGGAATCAGTTGATTGTTTGCATCAAGTTCTGACCATTGGATATCAAAATTCCAATCATTCCACTGGTTATACGCCACAGGCACATCTAAGACATAACGCTTCAAAAGCGTTTCTGGAACCGCCAATGGTGAACTCATTGGCTTTAACTCATATAAATGTAACTGCCATTCAGGTTTTAGACCTGAAAGCACCAAGGCTATTGGAGGATTTAAATCCTTTCCATTTAGGTTAAAACCATGCCACTGCGCCAGTATTGTTCCATACTGAAATGCTGGCCATGTTGAGGGAATATAATGAGAAAAAGAATAGTTGTAATGACCCCAACCAAATTGCTTTCGTTGTATTTCTGCGCGATAACATTGACCATCATCAGGCACGACAAATTTGGCAACATTCTGCCCAGTACTAGCTGGATCTTTAACTATCGTTGCTGAACTACGATTTTCAAAGTGGAGAGCCATTGCATTCCACGTCGACAGATCATTGCTGTATTTATCGACACGAATCGTCCCCGTCTCAAAGCCATCACGAAAAATGACCTTACCCTTTTCTTCTGTATTGTCGACCAATACATCATCATCTTTAGGATCTGGTATCACATCTGATGGATTGACAACTTGTTCTGTATTTCTTGCGAAGACTTGTAGTTTGACCGTAGTGGTTTGACTGTCTTGTTGACCATCATTCACCACTAAACTCAGTTCATAATCTCCTGTACGGTCTGGAATAAAATGAAATGTTTTATCTGTACTGGCACCCAGACTGGGAAAGCTATTTTCAGGCTTTTTAACAACCGACCAACGATAGTTCAATGTCGTCGCGCCATCATCGCTACTTTCAGAACCATCTAAAAGTATACTATCCCCGACCATAGCACTGTATTGCGTTGACTGAATTACGGCTACAGGCACTTCATTTTGAACATCTTTCACCGTTGCTGTTGTTGACTGGTCACCTTCACCGCCCCCGCAAGCACTCATCCCCAAAACTGTAGTTAAAACTAAAAAATATCTAATTTTTTTCATGCAAATGCACTCTATTTATCCCCACCCAAAATCAGCCATGTACCTCACCTCACCCATTTCTCGTTGAGATGAGTGACCAGTGGAACATCGCCAAATTCAATTTTTAAAACCCTAAAAACGAGCTTCATTTGAAACAATGAAACGTGCTGCTTTAGTTATTGATAAAAGATCAATTTTCCCCAAAATCAATCTTTCAACGCAGCCTGTTCATCTTATAACATTATGGAAATTCAACTCTGCTTTTTTTGAAAACTGAACACCACAAAAAATGATTATCATTGATAAATACTTTATAAAAACTAAAAACAGAAGTAAGAAAAAGCAAAAACACTGCTTTAAAATCAATATGTTATTTTTTGTATCTTGATATGTATTTTATACCAAACAGTAAATAACATCTAAAACAGATTTCCTATAGGATTTTAGGAAATTTAGAAAAAAAATTAAGAAAGGAATGTAATATTATGAAGTTAGTTTTAAAAACTGTGTTACCCATCGCTTTTATTTGCGCAGTTCCAGCCACTCAAGCTGCCACTTCTGATGGAAAAACATGGGGTGTTTCAGCAGGCTGGTTACATGTAATGCCTCAAAGTGAAAAACAAGGTGTATACGGCAGTACGACAGAGAAAGCACCCTTGATCCCCAATACTGCTGCATCATCCCCTCAAGCTGGTTTTGAAGTACAAGATGCCGACACCGCAGGTTTAATCCTCGATTATTTTGTGAATGATAATGTGTCTCTTGAATTAGTTTTAGGTGCACCGCCAGAAATGGAACTCTCAGGGAAAGGTCTCATTACTGTTCCTCTTGGGGGCATGGAACTCACAGCCGCCAATTTGAATAAGTTTGATAAAATTGCGACCACAGATGCTTATACGCCGACCTTTTTAGCCAAATATCATTTTGGGGCAATTAACAATAAACTCCGCCCTTATGTCGGTGCTGGGGTCATGTATGCACATTTTAGTGATGTCAAAGCAGATCCAAATGTGAATGCTGAATTGAACAACGATGATATCCTAAAGTTACTAAAACCTGAGCTTGGAAAAATTAAGGTCGATGATGCTTTTGCACCTGTGGTGATTGCAGGTTTAGATTACAACATTAACTCAAATTGGTTCGCCACAGCATCCGTAAGTTATGCTCATCTTTCCACCAAAGCCGAGTTAAATGTTATTGGTAATACAGCTATATTTGACCCGAATAGCCCGCGTGATAGCATTCTCAAAGGTGAAAGTAAGATTGAGATTAATCCTATTGTGACTTATTTAGGGATTGGTTACCGTTTCTAAGATTTGAGTATCTATTCAAGTTGATATTTATTGAGGTTACTCTGGCGACAGAGTAGCCTTTTAAAACACCTAATTCACCAATAAAAATGCGTTCATCCAAAACTTCACTTCATCAATAAAATCTATAGAAAAATAAAACATTAATCACATAAAACACCCATTTTTTAGTGTAATTGATATTTTTCCAAGTCTTTTATCTATATTTTTTAACTTACAATTAGTTAAATTAACTTTTACAGATATACATAAAACCAATCTAGCACGGCCATATTTTTAAAGATAAGATCATATTTTTACTCTAGGGATGAGAACATGAATAAGAAGCCAACAATTATTTTAGTACATGGATTTTGGGGCGGAGCTGCCCATTGGTCGAAAGTCATTACTGACCTATCTCACCGAGGTTACGAAGGCCTACGCGCAGTTGAACTGCCTCTCACCTCTCTGGCTGATGATGTCGAACGAACCCGTAAAATGATTGCACAAGTACAAGGAGATGTACTTTTAGTTGGCCACTCCTATGGAGGTGCGGTCATTACCGAAGTAGGGAATCAACCCAATGTTGTAGGTCTGGTCTATATTGCAGCTTTTGCACCCGATGCAGGTGAAAGTCCGGGTGGCATTACGCAGCAACATTTACCCGTTGGTGCACCCAACTTAGAACCTGACAGTGATGGATATCTTTGGGTCAAAGCCGATAAATACCACGAAAGCTTCTGTCAGGATTTAACGAATGATGAAGGACTGGTCATGGGCATCACCCAGAAAGCCCCTGTTGCGAGTACCTTTGGCGATACCATTTCAAACCCAGCATGGAAAACCAAACCATCTTGGTACCAAATTTCAACCGAAGACCGTATGATTCACCCTGAAAACCAAGCCATGATGTCTTCACGCTTAAATGCTCAAAAAGTCATTTCTTTAAATGCCAGTCATGCTTCACTTGCATCTCAACCCAAAGCCATTGCTGATTTAATTGATGAAGCCGCAACTTTTCTTGCGCGTTAAACTATCTATATTGAAGGGAGTCTAATGACTCCCTTTTTTAAAGGTATTTTAAGTATCAAACGACTTTCAAATCACAATAGATAGCACAATATCATTATCCTATAGGTGTAAATATTCGCACATACTCGGTTCGATTGCTTTCAGCAAAACCTCAGCTTTTGCTACTGAAGCTATCCTTTATAATGAAGTTCCCTCGTTAAAGTTTCGCTTCAAACGACGCTATTTCAAACCATACGTTATGCGGGTTTTGAATAACATTTTTTAACTAACTCAGCGTCCAGACTTTCTGTATATTTTAATGAAGCAATAAGAATGAATAGATCATAAAAACAGTTCAGAAAATATAACAGACTAAGTGCAATTTTCTATTTTGTTATATTTTTTCTCTCCAATTCTTGTACCTACATCTTCTATACATCCTGATGCAAGATCATCATCAGTATTTTAAGTAGGTAGTTTTTAATGAAACGATCTATGCTTTTTTATCATTCCGATCTAGACAGCAACTGGGTATCGAACCGTCGATATTCCTGCCAGCCATGGAGGATGCAATGAGCCTCGGATTAACCGCACTTGAGTTGGCAAGAATTCAATTTGCCTTTACTGTTTCCTTTCATATTATATTTCCTGCAACCTCTATTGGTTTAGCCTGCTTTCTTGCCATGCTGGAATGGAAGTGGCTGCGCACTCAAAATCCAATTTATAAAGACTTATTTAAGTACTGGATTAAGATTTTTGCCGTGGCATTTGCTATGGGGGTTGTTTCGGGCATTGTCATGGCCTACCAGTTCGGGACCAACTGGAGTGAATTTTCACGCATTGCAGGTAGTGTCACTGGACCACTACTCACTTATGAAGTCATGAGCGCCTTCTTTTTAGAGGCGGGCTTTTTGGGCATTATGCTATTTGGTTGGGGACGCGTCAGTCCCAAAGCCCACTTTTTTGCCACGTTAATGGTCGCTATCGGTACCTGTATTTCCATGTTCTGGATTTTATCCTCCAACAGTTGGATGCAGACACCTCAAGGCTTTGCCATCGAAAATGGCATTATTGTCCCCACAGACTGGTGGGCAATTGTGTTTAACCCATCCTTCCCCTACCGATTTGCCCATATGGCAGTAGCGGCCTTCCTTGTCTCATCACTTTTGGTGGTTGGCACCGCCGCATGGCATTTGCTGAAAGGTCGTCGTGATGCGTTAGTGAAAAAGTCTTTTTCCATGGGCTTATGGATGGTACTGGTCACCTCTTGCTTACAAGTTGTGATTGGGGATAACCACGGTTTAAATACCTTAAAACACCAACCTGCAAAATTGGCAGCCATTGAAGGCCATTGGGAAACCAATCGTGATCATGGCATGCCTTTATTACTGTTCGCTTTACCGAATATGGAAACAGAGTCGAATGATTTTGAGATTGGTATTCCCAATCTGGGCAGTTTGATTCTGACGCATTCCCTAGAGGGTCAGGTCACTGGTTTAAAAGACTTCGCAGCTGAAGACCGTCCGAATGCACTGATTGTGTTTTGGAGTTTCCGAGTCATGGTCGGCTTGGGCATGTTAATGGTTTTACTCTCATTAACAGCACTGTGGCTACGTAAAAAAGGCTCTCTATACGAAAGCAGTTGGTTTCATAAATTTGCCATCATTATGGGACCTACAGGTTATATCGCGCTCCTAGCAGGTTGGGTCACTACAGAAGTTGGCCGTCAGCCTTGGGTCGTGTATGGCGTCATTCGGACTAAAGACGGTTTATCGCATACAGTCACCGCAGATCAAGTCGGCTTGAGCCTGATTATTTTTGTTCTGGTCTATACCGTCGTCTTTGGCGCGGGTATTTACTACATGCTGCGCTTGATCAAATTAGGCCCTGCTTTTTCTACGCCTTTAGATGCGGTGCAAGATACTGGCCCGGGGCATTTTAAAACCCCTTTACGTCCACTCAGTGCTGTTGAAGAGTCTATCGATACCACTGATCCTTCTGCTCAAAATAGTAAGGAGAAACCACATGATTGATCTCGCTTTGGTTTGGGTCGGTATTATCGGGCTCGGGGTACTCATCTATGTGGTTATGGATGGTTTCGACTTAGGCATTGGCATTCTGTTTCCCTTTATGAACGGAACGCAAGAACGCGATGTGATGATGAATACCGTCGCGCCCGTTTGGGACGGTAATGAAACATGGATGGTCCTAGGTGGTGCTGGCTTATTCGCTGCATTTCCTCTGGTCTATTCAACTGTTTTATCGGCACTGTATTTACCCATTATCTTTATGGTGGTTGCCTTGATTTTCCGCGGCGTAGCGTTCGAGTTCCGCTTCAAAGCCACGCGCACCAAATACCTCTGGGATCTCGCGTTTATCTGGGGCTCTATCTTATCGAGCTTTTTCCAAGGCGTGATTTTAGGGGCTTATATCCAAGGTATTCAGACCACCAATGGTATTTACAGCGGTGGTGGATGGGACTGGTTCACACCATTTACATGTTTTACTGGTCTAGGGGTCGTGGTCATGTACGCCACTTTAGGCTGTGGTTGGCTCATTTGGAAAACCGAAAAAGAGATACAACGACGGATGTATCATCTGATGCCTAGGCTGATTATTGCTTTACTCATTATCTTCGGTGCCGTGAGTTTATATACGCCGCTGACCCATCCTGAAATTGCACAGCGTTGGTTCTCTCTGCCGAATCTATACTATTTTAGCCCAGTGCCAATTTTAGTCTTACTGTTTGTTGGCTTGATTCTATCCGCATGCAAAAAGCAGCATGAACTAAAACCGTTTATCTATACTTTGGCTTTAGTCTTTTTGGCTTTTACTGGCTTCGTCATCAGCTTATGGCCCAATATTATTCCGCCATCGGTCACTATTTGGCAGGCCGCTGCACCTGAGTCAAGTTTGAAGTTTACTTTGGTGGGAGCTGCAATTTTAATTCCAATCATCATTGCCTATACCTTCTTGTCCTATTGGGTGTTCCGTGACAAAGTACGTATAGGGGATCAGGGTTATCATTAATTGAGGAGATAGACATGAAAAAATTTGTTGATCGACTCAGCCCACGATTATGGTTTATTTTATTGTGGTGCTTTGGCTTTATTTCTCTCGCACTGATTGCGGGTTTCTTTAAGCTGTTGCTGAGTTTTGCTTACTAAAGCCAGCCAAGCATTTTTTATGAATTAGGCACAGGACTTTCAATACATGTCCTGTGCCTTTTAATTGCAGTGAACCAATATGTATAAATCAGAAAAACTTGCGCTCAGCCTGAAACATTTGATTGAAAGTGGTTTTTGGAAGGCCAACGATAAACTGCCCTCACTACGTCAACAAGCTGAAACATCAGGTTTTAGCCTGATGACCGTGATGAATGCCTATCAGGAACTCGAAGCACAAGGTCTGATTTATTCACAAGAAAAACTCGGTTACTTTGTGACAGGCGATGCACGCTCAAAAAGCAACTCCAATAGTGTCATCCTCAACGAAAAGATTGAAATCAACTCTAAAATTTTCAGATACTTAAAATCGATCCAATCTGAACAAATGGTTCCCTTTGGCATTGCCTTTCCCAACAGCCAGCTGCTCTACTCTGCCAAGCTGATGCAAACGTTGGGACAACGTGCCAAACACCGTCTTAGTTATGAACAGATGCCAAGTTTACCTCCCGGAAACTTTGAGCTGCGGAAACTGATTGCGCAGCGCTACTGTATGCAAGGAATTCCAACAGACCCGTCCGATATCGTAATTACCTCCGGCGGATTAGATGCTTTAAACCTATCCTTACAAGCTATGACCCAACCGGGTGACTATATTTTACTTCAAAAAACAATATTTTATGGCGCATGGCAAGCGGCTGAACATTTGGGCCTAAAAGTCATTAGTATTCCGGAACATGAAGAACACGGTATTGACCTTGAGGCATTTAAAGATGCAATTGAACGTTATCCAATTAAAGTCTGTTTGCTGATGCTCAACAGTCACAACCCAATTGGTTTTACGGTCAGTGATGACATCAAATACCAACTGGCAAAGCTACTGCATGAGCGCGATATTTATTTAATTGAAGACGATGTTTATGAAGAGCTTTATTTTGATCATAAAAAACCGCTGTCGATGAAATACTTTGATCAGAAAAATTTGGTTTTACACTGCTCTTCTTTTTCAAAAACTTTAGGTGCGGGTTTTCGGATTGGTTGGGTCTATGCGGGTAAGTTTTCAGAGCATATTCAGCATTTACAACTGATGAGCACGCTTTCCGTCAACTCGTTTATTCAAAATGCCTTGGTCGATTATTTATCGCATCGACACTATGAAAAGCACTTAAAAACTTTGCGTAACACCTTAAAACGCCTCAAGAATCAGTATTACACTTATTTATCTGAACATTTGTCTGAAGATTATCAAATTCATTATTATCCATCGGGCTATTTTTTATGGATTACCTTGCCTGAGCAGATCAATGGAAATTTGATTTATGAGCAGCTTTTAGAGAAAAATATCAGCATTGCACCTGGCTCATTATTTTATCAGACCGACAATGTCCCACATCATATTCGGATCAATTGTTCATTTGAAATCAATGAGCGTATTCAAAATGCCTTAGATGCCTTGATCCAATGTATTTATCCAGAAGCCTTTGAATAAAAGTTAAACGGTTTAAATCCAGGCTGATTTAAACCATCTTTTGATTTGAAGAGACTCACTGCCCACACTGTAAATATCACCATCCCAGAGATAAAATGACATGATCGGATCATGTCATTCCTCTCAAGCTAGGTATAGGATTTCTCAGCACTCATATTCTGAAAATAGGTGCGATAGACATAGACACAGCCAAGTGAAAAACCAGCCATCAGGCCAGATGCCATAGGTAAATACATCACACTGTCTTGTGGAAAGACAAAAACCAAAAATGGAAAGGCATATACTGCAGGAATGCGCATATCAAAGAGCCTGAGCAAAAGAAACATCAAGGGCATGTATATTAGGGTGAGCAGTATCCAATCTTAAATCCACAACTGCATAAGCACGGCCATTGAAATCGACAGTGTCAACGCAGCAACCTGCTTAAGACACATTTTCAACGAATACATCATCATATTTAATGATTCGTACACCACCACTGTAATCGGTGGAATCAGTGCCATCGCTTCAATCTTGAAAATAGCAGCGAGTGCAAAACTGATTAAAGTAATACTGGCATACACACCTATTTTTCGTCGATCAAAATTGTCTTTCCTTTCTACGCCTTGGTTCAGTTTAAAGAGCACAACACCCAACATCAGGATAAAACTGGTGGCAAAAATCGAAATCAAAAACGATATTTCATAGGCTTGGGTCACAATCGGCAAGAAACCCGTGGCCAGTGCAGGTGGTAATATATAGTTAAACATCCGCATCACGAGCAACATGGCACAGAGAACCAAAACCAGTTTGAACAGATATGAAATCGGCATCAAATTAATACAGAAGCCTATAACAGCAGTCAGACTCGGTAAAATAAAAATTTTATCTGGCTGATTGAGCCACTGTTTATCTCGATAGACCCACAGCCCAACCGCCATCGCCGCCATTTCAGGCAGAATAATTTCACGGTCATTCAGGGCATAGGCAACCGCCACCATAAGCCCTATAAAGACAAAGGCCGCGAGATAGCTTTTGGGACTTAAGATTGTCTTTGCATGTGACATAGGATTCATATTCGATTCCTTATTGATTTAAAACGATATAAAGCCAAGTAAATACTTCGTCACCGCAATCAGCGATGGCGCAAATAGCACCATAATGATTCCTGAAATAATCATCGAGAGACTGGCAATGACGCCTTCCAATTCATGCCGCTGTCTTGCCCGAGCTATGCCCATAGCATGTGCGGCATTACCTAGTGCTGCGCCCGAAGCAAGATGATTTTTATATTTCATCCAAAGCAAAAGGAGATCTCCCAACAACATACCGACCAAACCTGTAATCACGGTAAATAGCGGAATCAGGCTGATAGAGCCACCCACTTTTTCGGTGAGCACCAAAGCAAAAGGAATCGAAATGGAACGCGCCAACAGGCTATTTTTAACGATGTCATCAAAGTCCAATAGGCTCGCCAAAAACCAACTGCTGAAAATACCCACCAACATGGCGAGGCTAGAACTGAAGAGCAACACTTTAAAATGTTGCTGAATCATGCGGCGATAACGAAAAACAGGAATAGCAAAAGCCACTGTGATTGGACCGAGCATGGCCACCAAATATTGGGTATAAAAGTAATAGTCTTGGAACTGATGCTGTAAAAGAAAGATCAGTACGATGCTCAAGCTAGGAACAACAATAATGGGGGATAAATAGATTTTTTGTGTTCGAACAAAGAGCTGCTTTGCCATGAAATAGCACAGCACGGTCCAAACCAAGTAAAAAATTCCCCAGAATTCAGTCATTCTGATCTTCCAGTTTTGGTTCTTGATTTAGCTCTGGCTGCTTTAACAACAACCGCACGCTATATACAGAAACCATCATCACTAAAGCGGTGCTGATTAAAATCACTAGCAGAATTTTCCAACCACTGGTGATCAATAAATCCTGATATTGAATCACACCAACCACAGGCGGAATGAAAAACAGCAGCAGTTCAGCCAGCAACAGATCGGCACCGCGTTCAACGTGGGCTAATTTCAACCATTTCATTTCAAGTAAAAACAACAGCAGAAAAAACCCAAGTACCCCTGATGCCACAGGTAAACTCAACAACTTTTGTAAGACATCAGCACAGCTCCAAACGGCCAAAATGGCCATGATTTGGCAGCTCGCAATGTTTAGCTTCTTCAGCCGAGTTCGGTCATGCAACATCTCAATTTATGTCCGCATATGCCCGCTCTTTAAACGGCTGGATCGAGACTCGTTTGTAGGTTTCTAAAAAAGATTCATGCTCCAAACGCAAATCCAGATAAGTATTTAGAATTTCTTCGAGCACATCGGGAATATCTTCCACAGGAAATGATGGCCCTAAAATATCACCGATGGATGCATCATGATCTGAGTTACCGCCTAAACTAATTTGGTAATATTCAGCGCCTTTTTTATCGACACCAAGAATGCCAATATTGCCGACATGGTGGTGTCCACACGCATTCATACAGCCTGAAATGTTCAGATCGAGCTTGCCTAAATGATATAAAGCATCCAAATCATCAAAACGGCGAGCTATCGCCTCATACACCGGAATAGATTTGGCATTTGCCAAGGAGCAAAAATCGCCACCCGGACAGCAAATCATGTCAGTCAGAAAGCCAATATGCGCACGAGCCAAATTGCCACGATCTAAGACTTGCCACAGTTCAAACAGATCCTTTTGGCGTACATCGGTTAAGGCAATATTTTGCTCATGCGTGGTTCGCAGCTCACCAAAGGTATATTGGTCAGCCAAATCTGCAATTAAACGCATTTCATCGGAAGTCATATCCCCCGGTGCTACGCCCGCCCGTTTTAAGCTGATCGTAACGATGCGGTAGCCCGCGACTTTATGTGCATGGGTATTGATATTGAACCAGTGTTTAAACTTCGGATACTGTTGGAACAACGCCTCAAAATTTTCCGCATCTAAAAGTTCATAGGCAAACGGTCGAAATACGGCATCCATTTGCGCTAAAACACTAGGCTGAACTTTGAGCAAAGTCTGAGTATGTGCAAACTCAGCTTCAACTTTTTCCGCAAAGCCCGCTGGAGTGAGGGCTTTCACTAAAATTTTAATACGCGCTTTGTATTTATTATCACGGCGACCAAGCAAGTTATATACGCGCATGATGGCATCTAAATAAGCAATTAAATCTTCACGAGCTAAAAATGGCTTAATGACATGTCCCGCTAAAGGGGTGCGTCCAAGCCCACCACCGACTTTAATTTGATAACCCAACTCCCCCGCTTCATTTTCTACCAGATAGACCCCAACATCATGGAAAGTTGTGGCAGCACGATCTTGTTCAGGGTGTGCACAAACCGCAATTTTAAATTTACGTGGTAGGAATGAAAACTCAGGATGGAAGGTACTCCACTGGCGAATCAGTTCACAGGTGGGACGCGGGTCTGTGAGCTCGCCCTCAACTACACCTGCATACTGATCTGTGGTGGTGTTTCGAATACAGTTGCCACTGGTCTGAATAGAATGCATGTGTACCGTAGCGAGTTCCTGCAAAATATCAGGGACATCTTCAAGCTGCGGCCAATTCAGTTGAATATTTTGACGCGTAGAAATATGCGCATAACCACGGTCATACTTCTGTGCAACCTCAGCCACCTTCCGCAGTTGCGCTGAGTTCATTAAACCATAAGGCACTGCCAAACGTAGCATGGGTGCATAGCGTTGAACATATAAACCATTTTGTAAGCGTAAGGGACGGTATTCTTCTTCTGTCAGTTTTCCCTCTAAATAACGCTGGGTTTGGTCGCGAAACTGTGCGACACGTTCATTTAATAAATTTTGATCAAAGTCTGTATATAAAAACATGGGGATGACCTAGGTATATGCATCAATATGAAAGAAAAGCTGTTTTGAATTGGAGATCAAAAATGCAAGTTAGGCGAAAAAAGTCGCCTGCTTTCGGGACACGCCATGTTGTAGACACGTCTGCATATACTCGGCATAGACCGATAACTTTTCATAAATATGCTCGGCATAGAACATATCTTCAACCAACTGGGTCGCTTGCTGCTGGTTATAACTGCCATAACTCAACAATAACTGCGCATTCAATGTGGCGAATTTTTCACATAAATCTATATATTGCTGATCTTTGTTTTTAAAGAACAATTTCCGCATATTCCATTCACTACTGTCGATGATGGCATCTTGTGGATGGGTAGAAATATAATTAATTTTGACTTTAAAAAACTGTTCTAGCTCCGCGAGTTTTTGTGTATTGAGCGCTAATGATGTCACCAAAAAAATCTGAGAGACATCAGTTCGACATAGTGCTTTGATCAATGAAAAATAGAAAAAATCGAAATCATTGAATATGCTATCACTCAAATCTAAATAAACATTGAGTGCCTCAAGCACATCATCTATTTTTAGGTTTTGTTTTTGCTCTGCTTGATAGTAACGATTGAGGATATTGAGTACGGTTGGCGTTGCAGGGCTGCTATAAATCACAGGATGGTTCAAATTTGCCAAGATAAAAGGCGCAAATAAAAATGCGACCTCCGCGTGTTCTACTTGAATGGCAGACTGCACGATATACTGAACTTTAGCGCTTGAAAAATCTCGTAAAACTTTAGCACGCAGCAAAGTCGCTTCTAAGTTTAAATACTGCTGCGCAAGTAGATGTTGCAGTTGATCTGAAAGACTCTGCCCCTCAACCAATTCAGAAATTGTATTCAGTTGCTGTGTTATAAACATTACGCCACCATCAAGATTGTGATCCCTTCTTGAATCAAATTTTCAGCTAGTTTGGTGTGAATGAGTAGCTACAGTAAGGCTTGAAAAAACTATAACAGCGTGCCACCTTTTCAAGTTTTATGGGCACAAAACCATAAAAATTAGAAAAATAAATTCGCTATTTAAATAGAAGCCAATCCCATCATGACGTTATTTTGAGTGCCTAAAAATTCAGCAATTACTCTTCATTTTCCTATTTCAAGCAGCCCCTTTAGCCATTGAATATAAGGTGGAATCTAGAAAGGAGAATAAAAGTTATGCCTGACAAGACACCTCTACAGTTGTTTTGATCCGTTCTAACACAACAGTGGTTTTAAACCATTGCACATTGGCATTATGATGAAAAAGCTGATCACATAAGGCTTGAAACCGACTCATACTTGGCACCAAGAGTACCAGCATAAAATCTGCCTCGCCTGTTACGTAATAACACTGCTGCACTTCTGGAATTGAAAAACTTGCTTTCAACTCGTCAAGGTCAGTCACGTGGGTTTGATTGACACGAACCTCAACAAAAATCGTAATCACTTGCCCCAATTTGTCCGGATCAAGCACCGCGGTATTGCCAATAATATAGCCACTGTCTCTTAATTTTTGAATGCGACGTTGTACCGAGGCCGTTGATAAATGCACTAAATCGGCCAATTCTCGTAGCGGCGTTAAGCAATCCTTTTGCAGATGCTCCAATAAAGCGAAATCAAATTTATCCAATTGCATAAGCAGCTTCCTGAGAGAAATTTTCTCATTCAAACCAATGATTATAAGCCATTTTATCAAGAGTATTGCAATAAAATATCATCCATTGATACAGCTTAAGAACCGCCTATGTCTACGCATCCCGATACAGCACTTGGCATTAGCTTAAATGTCACAGCCTCAGTGTTATTTGCTTTAATGTTTGCCTATACATCACTTTTGGACACGTTGGCAGGTACAGAAATTTACGGCTGGCGCATTGTATTGACCATTCCATGTCTGACGCTTTTTATTTGGCTCAAAGGCAATTGGTCTCAGGTGGTTGTTATTTATCGCCGTTTCTACCATGAGCGCTTTTTCTTTTTAACGCGAATTTTATCTTCATTTTTAATTGGGATTCAGTTGTGGCTGTTTATGTGGGCACCCAGTCACGGCTATGGACTGGATGTTTCACTCGGTTATTTTATAATGCCAATAAGCATGGTGATTGTCGGTCGCATCGCATTTAAGGAGCGAATGTCACGCTTTCAGCAACTGTCCTGTATTTTTGCAGTGCTGGGGATCTTGAACCTCTTGGCGATTTCTCAAACACTGACTTGGCCCACTCTACTGATTTGCTTAGGCTATCCAATCTATTTTTGGCTCAGACAAAAAACAGAGACGAATAATATAGGCGGACTTTGGTTTGACATGATGTTGAGTCTCCCTGTTTGTATTTTCTTTATCATGCAAGGCAGTATCGTCACAGAAAGCCTATCTGAAAGTTCACATATGCTTTGGCTTATTTCAGGACTTGGACTAATCAGTGCACTGGCTTTGGCATTTCAGTCCTTGTCTGCCCCGCATTTAAACTTAAGCCTGTTTGGACTGTTGGTTTATGTTGAACCGATATTGTTAGTGGCCGTTTCAATCGCCTTAGGGGAAAGCATTACTTCAGCAGAATGGCCAACCTATATCGCCATTTGGCTCACAGTTTTTACCCTCATGCTGGAAGGATTACGCAGCTTTAAAAAGAATCGTAAATTAGCGACATAGGCATTTTTATGCATATTTTCCTCTAGATCGCTTAAATTTAGCCGTCTAGAAACGATTTGGCTCTGAATCGAGAACTGACTTTCTGTTCTTATTTAAATGGCTATTTAACTCTGTAGCTTATGTTTTGATAACTCATATTTAAAACGACATAGAGTGAATTACAACGAATCCTTTAAATGATGATGCTGTCTCACAATACTATTCAATAAACTGGAAAAATTGATTGCAGGTTGGCTATGCAAATCTGCCTTGAAGGCAATACCGAGTCCAATCGTCGCGGTCCTATTCTTCAGGTATTTATATTTAATCCCTTCAATTTTAAGCTGTTGGGTAGACTCAGGCACCAAAGAAATGCCCAAATTCGCCGCAACCAACGATAAAATTGAAACAATCTGAGGGGCTTGCTGTCCAATTTTAGGCGTGAAGCCATGCTGTTGGCAGCTATTTAAAATCGCGGCATACAGCCCTGCACTCACCTCTGGTGGAGAGACAATGAAGCTCTCATGCTTAAATTCTGCCAAATCTACTACCTCATCTTCTGCGGGATATTGAATCGGTAAGGCAGCAATCAATTTTTCATCGATCAAATTACGAATCGTAATGGCTTTAGGATACTGTGCAGGTGGTCGTACAATTGCAATGTCTAATTCATTATTCAATAAACTTTCAATAAGAATCAAAGAGTTATCTTCTTTTAACACCAAATTCACCTGAGGATATTGCTGTTGAAATGCTTGAATGGCAGTTGGAATCAAAGAATTTAGAATTGAGGTTCCTGTAAAGCCAAGCCGTAGTTCTCCCAATTCACCATTAGCTGCACTTTGGGTCAATTTCACCGCATTTTTTAGTTGGTTCTGAACGGGCAAGACCATTTTAAGAAAAGTTTCCCCTGCTGGTGTCAGAGCTACACCATGAGAGTATCGATAAAAAAGTTCAACGCCAATTTCCCTTTCCAATTTTTTAATTTGCATACTCAACGGCGGCTGACTTATGCCGAGACGTAAGGCCGCTTTAGAGAAACTTTGCTCTTCCGCGATAACAATAAAATATTGAATATTGCGCAGTTCCATATATTAAAGCTATACCATTATTGAGTTATATATATTATACATATATGCATGTAGTTATTAAAATAAAGCTTCTCTCCATTTTAAATCCGCCAAGTTATGAAACTGAGCTCTTCACTAGAAGCAGATTGGTCTACCCCTCAACAGCCGATTCCACAGACCATCAGCCAAGGTACAGTTGAATATAAAAGAGCGGGTATGGCGCTGTTTCTGTTGGGCTTTGCCAGTTTTTCACTGATCTATTGCGTACAACCCTTACTGCCTAATTTAAGTCAGAGTTTTCATATTGCACCCAGTGCAAGTGCTCTAGCACTGTCTTTAACCACAGGCTTTTTAGCCATGTCGATCGTGCTATCCAGTGCTTTTTCACAAACATTGGGCAGAAAAGGTCTGATGTTTTTCTCTATGCTTTTGGCTTCTATACTCAATGTCCTATGCGCGGTTTCACCAAGTTGGCATGTGCTCATGGTTTCAAGAAGTTTAGAAGGTTTTGTCCTAGGTGGAGTTCCCGCTGTTGCAATGGCTTGGATTGCAGAAGAAATTAGTCCTAAAAATTTAAGTAAAACCATGGGACTGTATATTGCAGGCACAGCATTTGGTGGCATGATGGGACGTGTTGGCATGGGCATTTTGACCGAGTTTTTCTCATGGCGCACGTCTATGACCATTCTCGGCGTCATCTGTCTGTTCTGTGCGTTTGGTTTTTTGAAACTCTTACCCAATTCACGAAATTTCATTGCCCAACAAGGTATCTCTTTTAAGTTCCATCTACATGCATGGTATGCGCACTTAAGTCATATCCGCCTGTTAAAAATCTATGGGATTGGCTTTTTACTCACCAGTGTATTTGTCACGCTGTTTAATTATGTGACCTTCAGACTCTTTACAGCACCGTATCATTTAAGCCAAACCCAGATTAGCCTCATTTTTTTATCTTATAGTTTGGGTATTATTTCCTCTTCGATAGCAGGCAATATTGCAGACCGAATAGGCAAAAAGCAGGTAATGATTTTGGGCTTTTTATGCATGCTCTTAGGAGTGCTACTCACCCTTTCTGCCTCGTTGTTTTTAATTATTCTCGGTATTGGCTGTGTGACCACCGGCTTTTTCATTGCCCATGCAATTGCCAGCAGTCGTGTTGGAGAACTCGCAACATCCAATAAAGGTCATGCCACTTCTTTATATTTGCTTTTCTATTATTTGGGTTCAAGCATTGTGGGTGCGTATGGTGGAAATATCTGGCAAAGCCATGGCTGGAATGGCATCGTTATATTAAATATTTTTCTGATTCTAATTGCACTCATCGTTATTTTTTCAATAAAACCGCTTCATTCTCCATCTGTTACCCATTAGGAACATCTATATCATGCAACAATACTTATTTGTTTACGGTACTTTAGGGCCAAACAAACCCAATGCTCATATTTTAGAAGTGATTGCTGGTACATGGAGCAAAGGCTCTGTGAAAGGTTTGCTTAAGGAAGCAGGTTGGGGGGCAGAACTTGGCTTTCCTGGGCTGATGCTGAGCCCAGCTGGACAAAACATTGATGGGTATATGTTTAGTTCAGAACAATTAAATACGCTGTGGAACAGCTTAGATGAGTTTGAAGGAAGTGAATATCAGCGTGTTTTAACTGAAGTCACTTTAGAGAATGGGCAGACGCAACAGGCTTATGTCTATGCGTTAAACCCAAATACATAAAAAGCATGACATCATATCGTTAGCGTATAAATGTTGTGCATACATCGAAAAATTGTGCGGTATTTGAATGTTATTCCTAATATTCAAATACCGCTAATTTTTGAATCCTTGATACACATTATCAAACTCATGCAAAGTTCTGTTTTTCTAACCATGCCTGCAATCCAGACCAAGTTTTAAAATCATCCACCGCACGTACAATACAATTTGGACTACGTTCCAAGAGCATTTTACTTAAGGCGTTGCCCGGCCCAATTTCTAAGACAACATCAGGCTGATTTTCTTGTATAGCACTTAAGCAAGCATCCCAATCAATCGCATGATTCATTTGGTGAATCAACGCATTCACTGCATCTGTAGTCTTAAAAAACTTATGTCCGCCCGAACCGCTAATCATGGCCGTGCATAAACGAGCAAAGTCTTGATGCTGTAAAACCTGTTGATAGGGCTGAACTGCAGCATCCATACATACGGTATGCGATGCAATGGTGACATTTAAGCGTTTAACAAAACGTGTTCCTCGCAATTCGAGTTGCTGAGCCAGCTGCTGTAAATTGGCATCAGCCCCACCCACGACAAAACTACTATCACTCAGTTTGATAGAAAGTGCAGTTGAGGTTTCAGTCAACAACAGTTCAAGCATATTGAGATTGATGCCCTGAACAGCCATTAAGCCACTTGCGTGCTGAGTGGCTGAAGACATCAACGAGGCACGCTGCTGGGCTAAATACAGGCCTTGCTCCAAACCAGTCTGCGTAGCACAAATGAGTGCGCTTAACTCTCCGAGTGAATAACCTGAGAAGCTCATAAGGTCTTCAATCTCAGGTTTTAATTTTTGCCAACGACACCATTGCAAAGCAAAAATAAAAGGCTGCGCGAACTCATTCGGATACAGATCCGCTTCGGTTAAATCTGAACAAAAGAGTTGCGGCAAATGCCCCTCTAAAATATGTGATACATGAAGCTCATCTGCCATGCTGAGCAGTTCTTGTACATGCGCTAAGCTTTGGAGGCCTTGCCCACTAAATATGATTGCGAAATTCATGTTCCACCTTCAGCATGAACAAAGTCACCCCCAATAGATCGGCACTCCCCCCCGGACTTAAACGATGCTGAACGAAATAATTTTCCACTTTAGCCACATCTCGCATCCAATTGTGTTGTAACACACCGCCACGGGCCAAAAACTGCTTGGCTAGATCCTGTACAATATATAAGGCTGATAAACCACCGCGCCAAACAATATTAGTATCTTGTACATAGGCCATCAGACTGAATAAAGTCTGAATTGCAGCCTGCTGTGCATTGGCCGTGCTGGTATAAATGCCGATATACGTCGGCAAAGCAACATCCATCACCGTTTTAAAACCTGAAGCCACTTCTTCAATCGCCCCTGTGATGCCATATTGACTACGCATGCGTTGCCCGTGGCTGTTGGGATTACGCTCTAAATGATGTAACAGTTCATCCTGCCAAGTGCTTTGAATTTTTTTACTGATTGAGCCTGCACTCAACGAACTATCCGATGCTAAACATTGCCCTACCGCAGCGCTGGCAAAACCCAAATTAAAAATTGCCCCTTTATGGGTATTGATCTGCTGAGTTGCAGTCATCATTTTTTGTTCAGCTAAAATGCCACATTTTCGAATCTCGTCAAAATTGACATCGCGATAGCCATTCAAACATTGTGCCTGAAAATAGCCCTGTAAAGCATCCACACTACATTGGAACAAGCTAAAGTCCATGTCATGATGACTGCCCTGCGAACTTGGACAAACCAAACCGGGCTTATGTTCTAAACTGGCTTCATCCAATAACGCCATACATGCCAAATGGTCTAATGTTTCAGCAGCACTGACAATGTTCAGACATAAAACCTCATGCGGTTGTAGCATTTGCATATTCAAGCTTCCCTTCGAATAATTCTTCTAATCTCAGCATCGCGACACGCTGAATTCCTTTGACGATCACTTGCTGGTTCATTTCAGGAAAAACCGCAATTAACTCATTAAATGACACATGCCAGTCTGGATGGATTTGAATCTCGCCATCTAACCGGATAGAACTCTGGGCTTGGACTTGTTGAATTATCTGTAAAATTTCCGGTACATCATGTTGATGCTGTGGATACAACAACAGATCTAAGTCTGAAGTCGGTCTGACATAAGTCTCCTGCGTGAGGGACTGATACGCATAAGAGCCATAGACATACACTTTGCAGCCCAATTGTTCTAAGTTATCTGCAAAATCAATCAGCACTTTAGGTTGTAGGAGCTGCGAGTCAGCTTTTAACAAAGCCTGTAGAGAAAGTGGTCGAGTGATCTGCTCGATATCGTGTTTCTCTACTAAGCACGCCACACGATATTTATACCCCTCAAGCAAGCAGTTGATCGCCAGCTTCACTTGTCCCACATCCACATCTTCCTGCCGACAAACGGTCATTGGAATATGTTGGCTCAACAACTGACACACCTTTTGTTTCACTGTTTCAGGTAAAGAAACATCTAAAAAATGTAAGTGTGCTGAATCACAAAGATAAGCTAAGTCATGACGATCCATATCTGATTCCTTAACTGTGAACAACTTTCTCAATGATGGTATTACACAACACACGCCCTTGACGCTGCTGCCCAACCACACGGCGTTGATCTATCCGATAAGTATCAAGATGTTGTTGTTGATTTAATAGTGCTTGGCTGACCCAGTCTGTCTCCAAATCTGGCCAAATGGCATTGATTGCACCCATTTTGTAAAAGTTTTCTGCCCCTGGGGCAAAAATAGCTGAGCTTTGTGACAACTCTTTTAACTTTTCGACTGGAATTTTAGTGACCCGTGCCATCGCATTTAAGTCCATGACTTTGACCTGAGAATCACTCAGTGCATAGACTTCGTTTGCCATGAGTCCATAGGATAGGAACCCACCACTGACGGCTTGACCAAAAATAATAGCGAGGTTGGCATGCCCACTTCTACGTAATAGATCTACACAAGACGCCAAATGCGCGAAGGTACGGTTTAAGCACAGTAACTCATCGGCACGGGAAAGATCTTGGCCTTGCGTATCAACAATAAAGACCACGGGAGTTTTATTGCCTTGTTGTACCAATTTCAAAATTTCTGAGGATAATTGAATGGCAATGTCTTGATTGATGGGTGCTGCATTGACTGTGCCAAGAATCCGCACTGGACCTGCATCCGTCTGCGCATTACCCTTAATCACATAACCTTCGATCTGATAATCCAGTTGACGCGTAAACAACTGTTGTAAAAGTAATTCTGTATTCATGAGCTCATCCTTGCTTTAACAACACAACTTCATGGGCAGACAACATCGGAATTTTTTCTGGCTGTGAAATTCCCATGTCATGCCAAATCTGTAAACCATCATTTTTACCAAACCAGCGTTGGTACTGCTGCTCAAGCTGTTGCTGCTGTTGCAATAATTGTTCTAAGTCTAAAGGAGCAGCCTTGGCGTCTAGTTGCGTTAAAATCGCATCACGAATATCTGCAATATCATCCTCGACCAAAGCCTGTACATGATTGAGTAAATAACGATGTTTACCGCCTGTAACGCGCCAAACCAGAGCACGGTCTTTCGAGTCAAACTCTTCTACGCCTTTAACTGTTTCAATCACTTCTGGGCCAGATAGTGCCAAACGCCCTTCTTCCGTCATGATGATGGCACTACTTAAACAGGCACTGATGCCCATCCCACCGAAAGCGCCACAGGTGCCGCCAATCACGGTAATAATCGGAATCCCAGCATTTCGTACCTGCAACATGGCACGCATAATTTCGGAAATGGCAATGAGACCAGCATTGGCTTCATGCAGACGCACACCGCCAGAGTCGACAAAAAACAGTACCGCTTGCGCTTGATCTTGAATGGCTTTATGCAAAAGACCGACAATTTTCGCCCCGTGGATTTCACCCACAGCTCCCCCCATAAACTGGCCTTCTTGAGCCATGATATGCACTGGTGTTCCATTCAAACGCGCTGTACCAATAATTACACCATCATCAAAACTACCCGGAATATCCAGAGCAGAGAGATGTGGGCTGACTTCAACTTCAGTCGGCTTTAAGATTTCATTAAAACTCTGAGCATCGACGACCGCTTGAATACGCGCACGTGCGATTTTTTCATAAAAACTATTTTTGAGCATCACTTGATCCATGTTCTATACTCCCTTAAACATAGATATTGCTTGGCTTAAGCGTAGATTCACCACCGCTGGGGTCGCCCCCATATCATTTAACTGAAATTTAAGCCCTGCTACTGCATGACGTTGTGCAAATTCATTCAGTACAGACTGCCAAACATGTTGAAAACCGACCGCCGATGTCGTGACTTCAATCTGACAAATATCCGCCTGATCATGCTGTGAAACCAAGACTTCTAAATTTCCAGAACCAACCACACCACAAATAACCGCCGCTTGTTCAGCGCTCAGCGGTGCTGATTGCAATTCAAATTTTAACTTTTCCATGTCGATCACCAGTTTCTAAAGCGACTTGGGGGACTATATAAACCACCCGACCATTTAACTAAATCTTTCACCGATTTTGCCGCTAACAAATCACGACTGACCTGTGTTGGATCGATGCCCAAATCTTCTGGACGTTGAATAATGCCGCGCTGACGTAACTCTTCTACTTTGGCCTCATCACGCTGCATCCCCACTGGGGTATAACCAGCCACACCACGAATGGCTTGTTCGCGCTCTTCTGGAGTACGACATAACAGTAAGTTGGCAATACCTTCTTCAGTGACAATATGGGTTACGTCTTCGCCATAAATCATGATTGGCGGGAGTTCACTCTCCATTTTGTCCTGTAACTGCCACGCATCTAACTCTTCAACAAAGACGGGATGCATATGTTCACGATAGGTTTCGACCAATTGCACCACCAACTTACGCCCTTTAATCAGTTTACCGTCGACCGCTTCACGGCCTGCTTTGGTATAGGCATAACTGGCATGACGGCGTCCATGTGGGTCAGAACCCATATTCGGCGCGCCCCCAAAGCCAGAAATACGGTCTACGGTTGCAGTTGAACTGTTGCCTTGTAAATCAATCTGTAAAGTCGAACCAATGAACAGATCGCAGGCGTATAAACCCGCAGTTTGACTAAAAGCACGATTGGAACGCATGCTGCCATCACTGCCCGTAAAGAACACATCTGGACGTTCTTTAATATAGTCTTCCATCCCGACTTCAGAACCAAAGCTATGGATCGATTCGACAAATCCACTTTCAATCGCTGGAATTAAAGTCGGGTGCGGATTCAAAGCCCAATTGGTACAGATCTGCCCCTTTAGTCCTAAGGATGCCCCATACGTCGGCAGTAACAATTCAATCGCCGCAGTATCAAAGCCAATACCATGATTTAAGCGTTGAATTTGATACGGTGCATAGATCCCTTTAATCACCATCATCGCCATTAAAATTTGCACTTCGGTAATTTGTGCAGGATCACGGGTAAACAAAGGTTCTATATAGTTGTGCTTGGGACTTTCAATATAAAAATCGACCCAATCCGCAGGTACATCTACACGCGGTAACTTATCGACAATTTCATTAACCTGCACAATCACAATGCCGCTTTTAAATGCAGTTGCTTCAATAATCGCGGGCGTATCTTCGGTATTGGCACCTGTATAAAGGTTGCCCTCACGGTCAGCCGCATGTGCCGTAATCAGGCAGACATTTGGCGTCAGATCAATAAAGTAACGCCCATACAGCTCGAGGTAAGTATGGATCGAACCAATACTGATTTTTTGCTGCTGAACCAAGTGAGCCAGACGTAAACTTTGTGGGCCTGCAAAGGAGAAATCGACCTTAGAGGCAATGCCCTTTTCAAAGACATCAATATGACTGGGTAAAGCCAATACCGACTGTACGATATGTAAGCCATGAATCACCTCTGGATTACACTGACTTAAACTCTTTGACAGAAAATCGGCCTGCTTTTGGTTATTACCTTCCAAACAAACGCGATCACCACTGGAAATCACCGTTTCCAAAAGTTCAATCACCCGAGCATGCTCAACTTGTTTTGCAAAGCCTTTTTCTTTGGCAAGATTCAGTTTTTCTTGTCTACGGGTGCGCTGCTTATCCCATAAGCGCGTCTTAACCATTTGGTTCATGGGGTCACCTTTATGCTGTGCTTAGCCGAAGATGGCATTAATTGTGAGAAAAAATACAGAGGGTCCAAGTAAACAACCAAGACCGGTATAGAAGGTTGCGACCAATGCACCATAGGGTACTAAACGCACATCAGTTCCGGCTAAACCTGCTGCTGTGCCACTGGTCGTCCCTGCCATTCCACCAAAAACCATGGCAGAACGTGGACTTTTGAGATACATAAATTTTGCGAACAACGGTGTACCCACCATGAAAAACACCGCCTTGATCAGACCAATTGCAATCGATAATGCAATCACTTCTGAGCTTGCACCAATGGCAGAACCCGTTACTGGTCCAACGATGTAGGTCATCGCACCTGCGCCAATTGTGGTCATCGAAACGGGATCTTTATAACCCATCAACCACGCGACCATTGCACCAATCAAAAATGGAATCACGCAGCCAAGTGCAAGCGCGATCAAGCCCACCTTTCCTGCTTTTTTCACTTCTTTGACGTCGACTTCAAACGCCGTTGATGCAATGGCCAAGTCACGAATCATGGCACCACCGAGTAAAGCAAAACCTGAGAAAATGGCGATATCTGAAATGCCCTTTTCACCTTGAGTATAAATCCCAGCGAAATAAGCCAAAACTAGCCCCATGGTGATGGCGATAGCTGAGCTTTGTAACTTCCCTTTGGTGAGATATTTCGACAAAAGATGCGACACATACATCATCAAACCAGTCACTGCGAGCGCCGCGACGAGGGCGTTTTTGGTAAAAACCGTAATTATTTCTTCCATTGCGTTTCTTCCTTGTAACCGTACAACTGATTGTTATTTCGTGTTAAGACAACACCCTTGTCCTTAAGCGGCTTTTTCAGTTGGCTCTACAGCCCATTCATAGCTTTCATAGTCGCCACTGGATTTATTTAACCAACGAATCACCAAAACGGTACCAATCAAAGACGCAACCGAAACAATCAGACCCAACATCCCGCCTGACATAGCAGCAACGACGTTTTGGCCTGCCGACATTGCAACGACAATTGGGATATACATACCTGACCAGTACAACACACCAAATTGAGTCACTTGCGGTAAGTGTCCGCGTTTAGCTAACAGTTCCTTCGATAGAATTAATAAAATCATGGCGATAGCCACACCACCGACATTGGCTTGGACACCGAGTGCAACTCCGAGAACATTGCCTAGATAAACACCAAGTAAATGGCAGATTGCCAATATGGCTGTTCCGTAAATAATCATTGCTGAATCCTCCCTGGATCATGCAGCGCTTCTAATAATCTGACTTATAATTTGCTATAGTTATAGCTTATCTGTATCCAGTGTACAATGTTTTGTACTCAAATAAACATAAATTGTATACAATTTTTGGTGATGTATGACTTCAATTGCGGAACTTCCTCTTTCTATTCAAATTAGTAAAAAGTTAGAGGATGATATTATTTATGGCTTTTTCCTACCTGGGACTAAGCTAGATGAACAAGAGCTTTGCGAACGCTATGGTGCTTCACGCACCCCGATTCGTGAGGCATTAAAGCTATTGGCCGCTGAAGGCTTGGTTGAAATTCGCCCACGTCGTGGTGCAATTATTCCAGCCATTAATTCACTTACCCTTTGTGAAATGTTTGAGGTGATGGCTGAGTTAGAGGCCATGTGTGGACGTTTAGCAGCACGGCGCATTCAACCTGAAGAAAAGCAAGAATTACGGCGCTTACATCAGTTATGTCAGGACTATTTAAATCAGAACGACTCAGAAAATTATTATGAGGCCAACCGTTTATTTCACTTTGCCATTTATCAAGCCAGTCATAATGCCTTTTTAATTGAACAAGCCTGTACTTTACACAAACGTTTACACCCGTACCGTCGCCTACAACTCCGCGTTAACCATCGAATGAATCATTCATTTTCAGAACATAGCGCAATTTTAGAGGCCATTTTTGCCGGGGATGAACAAGAAGCTGAGGCTTTGCTGAAAGCGCATGTGGTGATTCAAGGTGAGAAATTTACGGACTTTATTTCAACCTTAGAGCATTTAAATACTTAACGAGAATCTGGACTTGTTTGAGCTGAGTTGTTCATGCTTTTGATGTTTAGCTTCATATTGAAGACCATTCATGTAGCGAAGATAAATACCAAGAAATACGTATCGATTTCTTGGTATTTTTTCTTGATGAGTGCCTTGATTAGAGCAGTATCAGATGCATCTCCTTCCTAGAAACTCATCGATTTAAAATCAAGAAATGGCTTGAACGATGCGCAACTGCCCTACGTATGATGATGTGATATAGAAATCAGCACTTAGATGACATATGATGTCTTATATCCTCTAGTTTTATGTTGAATACTTTCTTATGTCGACTCTCAAAGTAACCTGTGCCGAAAAATATGTCTTAATTGATCAAGCATTTCAATTCGATTTTCCTGTGCAATACAGCGAATTCCAGCAACTCGATCAAGAGCAGTTTCAAACACAAGTCCATGATCAAGATGTCATTATCATTAGTGATTTAAATGTTAATGAACAAGTTTTAGCCAACAATCCCAATCTAAAGCTCCTCGCACTCTGCTCAACTGGCTTTAACCACGTCAATCTGCCTCTGCTCAAACAACATAGCGTTCAAGTCTGTAATATCCGTGGCTATGCAGGTGACGCCGTAGCAGAACATGCGTTCACCTTAATGATTAATTTAATTAAAAACTTTCCTCAACAGGTTGAAGGCGTCAAACAAGGATTGTGGTCAACGGGCAACAGCTCATTCTTTTTAGCTGCTCCAATGGGTGAACTCAAAAATAAAACACTGACCATTGTTGGCAAAGGTGAAATTGGTTTATCGCTTGCACAAAAAGCGCAAGCCTTTGGCATGAATGTGATCTTTAGCGAACGTAAAAATACACCTGCCTGCCGTGACGGTTATGCCCCTTTTGAACAAGCAGTTGAGCAAGCAGATATTCTGTCTTTGCACTGTGAGTTAAATGCTGAAACCCAACACATGATCGATGCTTCAGTCTTTGAACGCATGAAAGAAAAAAGTATTCTGATTAATGTTGGACGTGGTGGATTAGTCCATGATGCCGACCTGATTGCAGCAATTGAAAGCAAAAAAATTGCAGGTTTTGGTGCCGACGTATTGAATCAGGAACCGCCAGCCGATGACCATCCGCTACTCCAACTACAACGCCAACATGCAAATGTCATGATTACAGGACATATTGCTTGGGGTACAGACGAAGCACAGCAACGTTTATTTGACATTTTACAAAGTAATATCAATCAGAATATGCAAGGTGTAGAACAAAATCTTGTTTAAATACATCATGCTTCAATAGACTTTGCATCAATAAAAAAAGCAGCAGACTCGAATTAAGTCATGCTGCTTTTTTTATATCAGAACTTTAATCGTCGTTAAATCCGAAAACTATTGCTTAAACTTTTTAATGCTTTTTGAGAGATGAGCACGCATCATTTGACGCGCCAAAAGTCCATCTTGATCCACAATGGCATTGAAAATATTGACGTGATCATGATGTACCGCTTTTAAATATTCTTCACGATTTTCTGGACTTTGTTCAATCGACTTCACCCGTGCACGCGGGATAATTTTCTCACCCAAGTACTTCAAAAAGTCCACAAAGTATTGGTTGGCAGAGGCCTCAGCAATCGCAATATGAAAGTCATAATCGGCTTTGACGGTGCCATCATTTTCACCCGATGAAATATGCATTTCAAAATCATTTAATGCCGCTTTCATCTGATCAATATGTACTTGTTTACGACGTTCAGATGCCAAAAATACAGCTTCCGACTCTAAACTGATCCGCAATTCCAGTAAGGCTACAATGTCATTGATGGTTTCTAGGCTGGCATTTGAAAGTAAAAAATTTTGTTCAATAGAATGTTCTTTGACAAAAGTACCAATGCCATGACGGGTCTCGACATAACCGAGAGAACGTAATTCGGTAATAGCCTCTCGAATAACCGAACGACTCACTTCAAACTGTTCAATCAGTTCAAGTTCTGTCGGAATTTTTTCTCCAACCGTAAAGTCTCCGGATTGAATTTTTTCAATCAATTGCGCGACGATGATTTGGCTTAATTTTTTTGTTGATCTAGATTTAATCGCACTAGACATAATGAAAGAGACTCACCAAATATTGGAAAATTAGAGACTTAGTTTACTATAACCCAACCCAATAGTCCTATAGTAAGTTGTTTGGACTTCAGTTGTTATCGGGAGTGGTGACACATCATATCAGTCTGATCGTGCCATTCAAACTAACACTGTTTATTCAAAAAAGGAAATACACGCCTGACATGCTCGTACACTAGATATTGAAGCCTAAAACCTTCAGCGAGATTCAGACTGTTTTGGAAATTTCGCCTCAAATTCTGCTTTTTTATAAGCCTCATAGGAGGCCTTGCTGATCATGACCGCAGACTCTCGGCCTTTTCTGGTGATTTCGACGGGATCACCCGCGACTGCTTTATCCATAATCATAGACAACAGCGCTTTGGCATTACTACAGTTAAAACTTTCCATACCCTACCATCCTTAAGAAAGCCACGCGATGACGAATCACAGCGTGGCTCAGAAAAATTTGGATTAACTTATAATGCTGCTTTGGTCAACTCACCATTAATTAAGCGGTTAATCTGCAAAGGGTTTTCATTTTTAAGTGCATCTGGCAACAGAGCTTGTGGTGTGTTTTGATAACATACTGGACGCATAAAGCGTTCAATTGCCCCTGTACCTACAGAAGTTCCACGTGCATCGCTGGTTGCTGGGAATGGACCGCCATGAACCATGGCATCACACACTTCAACCCCCGTTGGGAAGCCATTAAATAACACACGCCCTGCTTTACGCGTGAACAGTGTTAATAATGCCTGTGCCGTCGCCAATTCAGCCTCTTCACCAATGATGGTGGCTGTCAACTGACCTGCAAGTTGATGAATGCCTTGCAACAAAGTCGCTTCGTCATCCACTGCAATCACAATCGACATTGGACCAAACACTTCATGTTGCAATTGAGCATTACCCGACAACAAGAGGCTTTGGTCGGCTTGGAACAAATACGCCGATGCTTGAGAAACCAGCGTCGCTGCTTGACCCTGAGCAATCTGCTCAAAACCCGCCTCTGCATTGAGTGCAGCCACACCCTGTTGATAGCTTTTCAACGTCCCCTGATTTAACATCACTTGTGGAGTGGCTTGCTCGGTATGGGCAACCAAACCCTCAATAAAGCGATCAAATTCAGGACTTTTCACGCCTAAAATCAAACCTGGTTTGGTACAGAACTGACCACAACCCATATTAAATGACGCCACGGTATCTTGTGCGATTTGCGCACCACGAACTGCCAACGCTTGCGGCATCACCACCAATGGATTCACACTCGACATTTCTGCAAATACAGGAATCGGTTGTGGACGGTTTTGCGCAATATTGTACAGCGCCATACCACCTTCAAGAGAGCCAGTAAAACCCACAGCTTGAATCAATGGATGTGCCACCAAATCCGCACCAATACGTCCACCAAAGATCATATTGAAGGTACCAGCTGGCATGCCACATTTTACGACGGCTTTTTCAATGGCTTCAGCCACCAATTCAGCCGTTGCCATATGCCCTGAGTGTGCTTTAAACACCACTGAACAGCCAGCTGCCAAAGCAGCAACGGTGTCGCCACCCGCAGTTGAAAATGCCAGTGGGAAATTACTCGCACCAAACACGGCAACAGGACCTAAACCGACTTTATACTGACGTAGGTCAACACGAGGCATCGGCTTACGATCTGGCAATGCAGGATCAATACGTGCAGCATAAAAATCACCACGACGTAACAACTGAGCAAATAAACGCAACTGACCTGTAATACGCCCTGTTTCACCTTGCAAACGTGCTAAAGGGAGGCCCGTTTCTAAAGATGCAACCTCTTGTAGTGATGCACCTAAAGCTTCAATTTCAACGGCAATTTCATCTAAGAAACCGGCACGTTGTTCTTGCGAAGTTTGGCTGTACAACACAAAAGCGGCTTCTGCAGCTTGAGCTGCAGCATCAACTTCTTCAATACTCGCCTGACTAAAGAGGTAGCCCGTAGGTTGATAGTCTGTTGCATTAATACTTTCAAGTACAGGTGCATGTACTGCTACACGCTGACCCTTGATAAATTGTTTACCTATATTCAATGCCATGAATAAACTCCAATGCCTAAATTTCTAAACTTATTGCGGACCTAAAGTTGCAATTAATGCAGCCAAATCTTCGAAGTCTTTCGGCGTTAAGTCACTTAATGGTGGACGAACAGGACCCGCATCATAACCCACAATCTTCGCACCCGCTTTGATCATACTTACGCCATAACCCGCTTTACGGTCACGAATTTGGATAAGTGGCAAGAAGAAGTCTTTAATTAAACGGTCAGTCGTTGCAGTATCGTTAGCACAAATCGCGTTATAGAACTCCATTGCCGTTTTTGGAATAAAGTTAAATACTGCAGATGAATATACTGGGCAACCCAAAGCTTTGTATGGTGCAGCAAAGACTTCAGCAGTTGGTAAACCACCTAAGTAAGATAAACGGTCACCTACAGTTTGGGTAATACCAGTCATCATGTCGATTTGACCAGAACTGTCTTTGAAACCAATCAGGTTAGGACATGCTTCTGTCAATTGCTGTAATGAATCAAGATTTAAAAGAGATACGCTACGGTTATAGAAAATTACACCAAAGTCTACAGAGTTACACACTTGTTTAACGTGTTCGATCAAACCTTCTTGGCTCGCTTCAGTTAAATAGTGCGGCATTAACAGAATACCTTGAGCACCAAGACGTTCTGCTTCTTGAGCTTGTGCAATTGCTTGACGTGTTGGACCACCCGCACCCGCAATAATCGGAACGCTGCCCTTACACGTATCAACCGCAGTTTTAATTACTTCAGAATATTCGTTACCCGTTAATGAGAAAAACTCACCTGTACCACCCGCAGCAAAGAGTGCACTTGCACCGTAAGGTGCTAACCACTCTAAACGCTTTGCATAGGTTGCTTTGTTGAAATCACCATTTTTGTCAAAGTCAGTTACTGGGAAAGAAAGTAAACCATCAGAAATAATGCTCTTTAACTCAACTGCTTCCATTGTAACTCTCCATAGTCATCTATAAGTTGTCTGACATCCTACAACATAAATTTTCAATATCCAATCTTTTTCTCAAAAAAGCCCCAAAAATTGCTCGAGAGTTAAATAATAGGCAAAAAATCCTATACTTTTTCAACTAATTGCTGATTTAGTTCCGCTTTTAAAAAGAATAAAATATGATGTTTTATGCGTATAAATAATTTTCTCTTAGGCAAACGAGCAAGTCATCATACCTCTTAATTTTTTTAAATTATTAATATTCAACAGCTTAAATAAAAATTCATTAAAACCCCAAAAAACAAATTGCAAACAATTCAAAAATAATCATAAGATGTCATACATCTTTAAAGAATTGCTTAGAGCATTTGGGAAGAAATAGTGTATTTGCTCATGATGCTAGAGTACCTATTTCGTTAAATAGACATGAAGTCACTCTAATTTGAATGCGCACAAATTAGGTCACGGATAGAAGAGTTTGTGTATGGAAAACTTACAAACGCAAAGCGCCGCTACAGTTGCAACGGCCAAACATACCAAGACCCGCTACTTAATTTTAGCGATGATCTTTATTGTCACCTCATTAAACTACGGTGATCGTGCCACCCTTTCTATGGCTGCTTCACCAATGACACAAGAGTTAGGTATTGACTCTGTGACCATGGGCTATATTTTTTCTGCGTTCGCATGGGCCTATGTGATTGGTCAGATTCCTGGAGGCTGGCTACTCGATAAATACGGTGCGCGAAAAGTTTATTTTGCCAGTATTTTTTTATGGTCGTTCTTCACGATTTTAATTGGTTTTTCGGATATTTTCGGCAGTACTGGCGCTGTTATTAGTGTCCTGTTTTTATTGCGCTTCCTTGTTGGCTTATCTGAAAGCCCTGCTTTTCCAGGCAATAGCCAAATTGTGGCAGCATGGTTCCCCACCAAAGAACGCGGTACAGCAGCAGCCATCTTTAACTCTGCACAGTATTTTGCAACCGTGATCTTTGCTCCATTTATGGGCTGGTTAGTTGCTCAAGTTCATTGGCAATCTATTTTCTGGATTATGGGTGGTCTTGGTATTGTCGTATCGTTTATTTGGCTAAAAGTGATTTATAGCCCAGTCAACCATCCAAATATCAATCCATCAGAGCTTGAATACATCAAACAAGGTGGTGGTTTAGTCCTCATGGGGGAAGATAAAAATAATACTCAGCAAAAGAAAAAGACCTCTTTTGCCGATATTAAACAGCTTCTTTCTTCGCGTATGTTACTGGGGATTTTCATCGCGCAGTATTGTATTAACTGCTTAACCTATTTCTTCTTAACTTGGTTCCCTGTGTACCTTGTAAAAGAACGTCATATGACTATTTTACAGGCCGGTTTCGCTGCGGTTGCACCTGCGCTGTGTGGTTTTATTGGCGGCATTTTGGGTGGTTTGGTTTCAGACCGTCTTATCAAAATGAATCATTCCGTGACTTTCGCACGTAAGCTGCCGATTATTTTAGGTCTGTTCTTATCGACCAGTATTGTGATCTGTAACTATGTGGAATCACATACTGCCATCATCTTCTTCATGTCATTGGCTTTCTTCGGCAAAGGATTTGGTTCTTTAGGTTGGGCGGTGATGTCAGATGTCGCACCAAAAGAAATGATCGGTTTATCGGGCGGTTTGTTCAATACCTTTGGTAATACCGCGGGAATTGTGATTCCAATCGTAATTGGTTACATCATCAGCTCAACAGGTTCATTCAATAATGCTTTAGTCTTTGTGGGTATCCATGCCGTGATTGCACTGCTGTGTTATCTATTCATGGTTGGCAAAATCGAGCGTTTCCAACTGAAAACCGCTGCACCTTAATTCATCCGCTTCATGCTTTACCAGAGCTAGCTATCTTCTAGCTAGCTCTGTTTGCCACTTAATACAAGGAACGATCATGCAACAAAGACCACTACTCATCAAAATTAATCCGCAAGACAACGTCGCGATCGTGGTGAACGATGGTGGTCTAGCACAGGGAACTTATGTTGAAGCACAAGACATCACTTTGGTTGAAGCCGTTCCCCAAGGGCATAAGGTTTTATTAGCAGCATTAAAAGAAAATGATCCGATTGTTCGCTATGGTGAAATTATTGGATATGCAAATAAAGCGTTAAACGCAGGCTCATGGGTCAATGAAGCGGTTACACTTATGCCTGAAGCACCGACCTTAGACTCTTTAGAACTCGCGACTCGTCCTGCACCAGTACTTGAACCGCTCACTGGTTACACTTTTAAAGGTTATAAAAACAAAGATGGCTCTGTTGGAACCAAAAACTTATTGGCAATTACCACCAGCGTGAACTGCGTTGAAGGGATTGTCGATCATGTTGTTAAAATCGTAGAACGTGAATTACTGCATAAATACCCAAATGTCGATGGTATTGTCGGACTCAATCACCTGTATGGCTGTGGTGTCGCGATTGATGCACCTGCTGCGATTGTGCCGATTCGTACCATTCATAACTTAGCACTGAATCCAAACTTTGGTGGCGAAGTGATGGTGGTCAGCTTAGGCTGTGAAAAAATGCAACCTGAACGCTTGCTGAATATTCCTGCTGAAAACAAACGCATTCCTGTTGAAGATCAAGATATTATTCAGCTGCAAGATGAACGTCATAATGGCTTTCAGAGTATGGTTGACCACATTTTGGCGGTGGCGGAACACCATTTAGAAAAACTCAATCAACGTCAACGTGAAGAAGTGTCTGCATCACATTTGGTGGTGGGCATGCAATGTGGCGGCAGTGATGCGTTCTCTGGTGTTACTTCTAACCCTGCTGTAGGATTTGCTTCTGACCTAATTGTCCGTTGCGGCGGTACAGTGATGTTCTCAGAAGTGACTGAAGTACGTGATGGCATTCATTTATTGACGCCTCGTGCTGAAAATGAGCAAGTTGCAAAAGACCTCATTCGTGAAATGCAATGGTATGATGACTACCTCGCCGCAGGTAAAGTAGACCGCAGTGCCAATACTACCCCAGGCAACAAAAAAGGTGGTTTAAACAATATTGTGGAAAAAGCCATGGGCTCGATTGCTAAGTCTGGCAGTTCCGCAATTATTGAAGTATTGGCACCGGGGCAAAAACCAACCAAGAAAGGGCTTATTTTTGCTGCAACGCCATCTAGCGACTTTATTTGTGGTACACAACAAATGGCGTCTGGTATTACTGTACAAGTCTTTACCACAGGTCGTGGTACACCTTACGGTTTAGCCGCAGTTCCTGTCATTAAAATGGCGAGCCGTAACACCATTGCCAACCGTTGGTATGACCTGATTGATATTAGCGCGGGTGATATCGCGATTGGTAAACGTAGCATTGAACAAGTGGGTTGGGAATTATTTGAACTCATTTTACAAGTTGCTAGCGGAGAAAAGAAAACTTGGTCAGATCACTGGGGAATTCATAATTCACTTGCAGTCTTTAACCCTGCCCCTGTGACCTAAACTTTATAAGGTAGGTAGAGGAATCGGCTGATTCTTCTATTTACCTGTTTATGTACTCGGAAACACTATCTTATGATACAAAACACATCATCGCCCTCAACGGCTGTGAGTAAAGCACTGCTCTGTTTAATGACTTCAGCCTTGCTGTTTTCGATTATGGGCGTGTGCATTCGTTTTGCATCTGAAACGGTAGATAATCCGACAGTGGTCTTTTTTAGGAATGCTGTCGGATTATTTATTTTTATTCCTATGCTGTTTAAGCAGGGTTTAAGTTTTATTAAAACCGATAAATTGTGGATGCATACTTGGCGCAGTGTCGTCGGTTTAGCTGCAATGTATGGTTTTTTCTATGCCATTGCACATCTAAAACTGTCCAATGCGATGGTGTTTAGTTACTCCTCACCGATTTTTATTCCACTGATTGCCTACTTCTTTCTCAAAGAAAAAATAAGTCTCGGCATGATTATCGCGGCAGTTGTCGGTTTAATCGGGGTGCTGTTGGTGGCAAAACCCGATCAAGGGATGTTTAATGCGTTGTCTGTGATTGGTCTAGGTGCTTGTTTCTTATCTGCAATGGCCTTTGTCACTGTCCGTGCACTGACCAGTACTGAGCCACCCGAACGGATCGTTTTCTATTTTTGTATTTTTGGCACGCTCATTTCATCTATTCCAATGTTTTGGCACTGGCGTATCTTCACACTCAAAGAATTGGCCTTGCTCATTACTGCAGGGCTCTTAGCCAACATCAGCCAGTTGTTTATGTCTTATGCCTATAGTTTAGCCCCTGCTGGGCAAATTGGGCCGATGAATTATATTGCAATTGTATTTGCAGGGATTTGGGGCTTTATTTTCTGGCATGAGATTCCCGACATGTTCAGTATTCTCGGTATCTCTATTATCTTAATCGCAATTTTGGCTTGTAACCCTATGATTACGAATAAAGTTAGGCATCTTTTGAAATTCTAAGTTAGCCAAAATCGATTATTAAAAAGTTGAGCTTTTTACTATGTGCGGTTTGCTGTGTCAAAGCGCAATCCAACACCTGCAATGGTAAAAATATATTTTGGAGTGACCGCAGAATCTCCAATTTTGCTGCGGAGTTTTTTCACCAAGATTCGAAGATAATGAGTATCTTCTTCATGGCTAATGCCCCATAACTCGGTCATAATTTGTTTTTGCGTAACAATCTTACCTTGATGGCGAATCAAGAGTGCTAAGAGTTGAAATTCTTTTTTGCTGAGCACAATTTCTTCATTCGCGAACCTCACCACATGCTCAGCCACATCCACAGATAGTTGACCATCATCAAATACAATGTTCTGTTCAGACTGTTGTGGTTTATTACGAAACATCACTCGAATACGAGCGCATAATTCCTGAATGCTAAACGGTTTGGTCACATAATCATTCGCGCCTGCATCCAGCAATTTAATTTTTTGATTTTCATCAGGACGTGCAGATAACACAATCACAGGAATATCTGACCACTGTCTCATCTCGGTCAACACCTGCTGTCCTTCCATATCAGGTAAACCCAAATCTAAAATCAGTAAATCCGCACCCCGTGTTGCCAAAATCTCTAAGCCTATCATCCCATTTTCAGCAACATGCACCTGATAGCCTTGTGCACGTAAGGCAATGTCCAAAAATTTCCGAATTTGAGGTTCATCATCAATAATTAAAATTGATGCATTAAGATAGATTGTTTGCGGCATAAAAGATCATTTAACCCTGATGTAACGATAATCGTATGCGAATTAAGGTGCCTTGACCATCTGTTCCAGCAAAAGCTTCGATACTGCCCATATGAGCGCCAATAATCGCTTTGACAATCGCAAGCCCTAAACCTGTTCCCGTTTTACCGCGATCACCACGCTGCATGGTGTAGAACATATCAAAAATTTGTTCCCGTTCATCTTCGGGAATGCCAATCCCTTGATCCATAATATCAATTTGTAAGAAGTGTTCCTCTTGCTGAATCTTTATTTCAATCGGAATATTCTCTGGTGAAAACTTGGCTGCATTTTCCAAGACATTAAAAATGGCTTGTTCAATCAAAGCAGGATGCACATACAATTGAGGAAGTTCTTCCGCCAAAGCAACTTCAATTTTTACCTCAGGCTGATAGCGTTTAAGCCGTTGAGTTGCCGAGCCAATCAGCTCATCCACACCGATCCAAGCACGACTTAAAGTCAAACCTTGATGACCTAATCGAGTCATATCCAATAGATTTTGAATATAGCGATCGAGTCGTTCGCCCTCAATATGAATGGTGTCTAATAATTCATGCCGATCGCTTTCAGGCATCTGTTCACCATAATATTTGAGCGTATCTGCCGAGCCAATCATCGCGGCTAAGGGTGAACGTAAATCATGTGATACCGAAGAAAGTAAGGCGGAGCGAAGCTTTTCCGTTTCAGCCACCACTCTAGAATTTTCTAACTGTAAAGACAGTTGTACCCGAGCAACAGTTTGCGCAATATCCTCAATCATCAACTCAGTTAAACGTTGCAATTCAAAACTGATGGTTTGGGTATTTTGATGAAAGCGAATCGCAATCACCCCATATTCTTTCACTAAATTCAGTGGAATAAACCACCATTCAGAATTGGTCAGTGTATTGGTAAAGCGTCCACAGGGTTTCGCATTCTTCTGCGTCCAATCTGCGGCAATTTGATCTTTTTCATTTAAGGCAGATGGATCACCTAAAGACTGATTTTCAACTTTTAACCAGACCGTGGCATTTAATGAAGTTTCCAAATGTTGTTTGGCAATGATTAGTACTTGCTCAATATCTACACAGGTCGATAGCTTGCGCTCTAATTCTTGTAACTGTAACGACACTGAATTTGCAGCACGTAGGCTAAGCACCTGAGCGCGTAATTGGTTGGCTAAACGTCCGACCAGTAAGGCTGAGACAATGAACGTGATAATGGTAATCACGCCACGTTCAGCGTTAATCATAAAGGTAAAGCGAGGTTCAATAAAAAGGTAGTTGTAGAGTAAAAAACAGACGAATACGCTAATAATCGTGATCAACATGCGTGCGCGTATCGCAACAAGCAATACAGTCACAATAAAAATTAAAGCTAAATCACTATACCCAATAAAATGATCACTGATTGCAGCCACAATCAATCCTAGCAATACAATGATAATACTTTCAAACACTTCACGTTGATTAAACGCCAAGCCTTGTTCCAGCCAAGATGAATAAGCCACATCTTTCTGCAAACGCTTTTCATTATTTTTGGCTTTTAAAGGCTGAACAAAGGTGATTTCAAAAGGATGCTGTTTCTCTAACAGTTGATCGGCAATATGATCTGAAAATAGGCGCTGCCATAGCGATTTTTGAGGGCTTTTGCCGAGTAAAATATTAGATGCCCCATAATCATAAGCCGCTTGTAAAATGGTCGATGCAATATGATTGCTATACAGCAAATAGGTATCTCCACCGAGCTTACGCGCTAGATTAAAGGCTTTAGTCACTGCAAAGGCTTGGGTCGTTTCAACCTTACTTTTTTGAATCGAAATGACGCTCCACGTTGCATTGCGCCTTTCTGCAATCCGATGCGCACGGCGTACCAAATCTTCAGAAAATTCAGAACCATCTATTGCCAACATGACGTGATTTTGAATCGGGATAATCTGCCCTTGTGCAACAAATTTTTCTCGATAATCAATATCGACCTGCCCTGCAACAGTTTGAATTGCCAGATCACGTAACGCTGTCAAATTCGCAGCTTTAAAAAAACCTTGTAATGCATGGGGGGCAACATCGGCGAAATAAATCTTGCCATGATTCATTCGTTCTAATAATTCAGGAACAGGTAAATCAACCAGTCGAATATCTTTTAAACGTTTAAGTAGAGCATCGGGGACAGTTTCAGTTACCCGAATCCCCATAATTTGAAAAACCACATCATTCAGACTTTCCAAATGCTGAATATTTAAGGTGCTATAGACATCAATGCCTGCATCCAACAACTCATTGACATCTTGCCAACGATATTCATGCCGACTATTGGGTACATTGCGATGGGCAAGTTCATCAACAAGCACAATTTGAGGCTTTAATTTAAGAATTTGGTCGAGATCCATCTCGTCCAACATTCGCCCCTGATATTCCACAGGCTTCCTTGGAATAACATTCAGCCCTTGAATCAAACGTTCGGTATCAGATCGACCGTGAGTTTCTACGACCCCGACCACCACATGCTGCCCTTGTTGCATCAATTCATGCGCTCGGGTCAGCATGGCATAGGTTTTCCCCACCCCAGGTGCTGCACCCAAGAAAATGGTCAAACGTCCAGATTGTTCACGTTGACTATGTGCCAACCATGCATCTGCTTTGTTATTACGGTCGATCTGCATAATTACGCTCTATCAACGTGTGGTCGATGACAATTGATCTAAGGCTAAATTTAGCTGTAGCACATTGACCCGCGCTTGCCCATAGATGCCGAATTGTGCAGGCTGAATTTGTTGTTGTACCAAATCACGCACTCGCTGCTCAGGTAAATGATGTTGCTGTGCCACGCGTTTCACCTGTAATAAAGCACTTTCAGGTGAAATATCTGGGTCAATCCCGCTTCCTGAAGCAGTCACCATCTCATTCGGCACTTGTTGCTCAGTAATATGATTATTCTGGGCAAATTGCACTGTTCGCTCTTTAATTTGTTTTTGCAAATCAGGATTAGAGATTGCCAAATTACTGCCTGCCATACCATCGACATTGTAACTTACCGCACTTGGTCGTCCATGAAAATATTGTTCACTAACAAAGTTTTGTCCTACCAAGTTTGAACCAATAATTTTACCATTCAGTTCAATGACACTACCATTGGCTTGTTTGGGAAAGATCAACTGCGCAATGGAGACACTTGCTGTAGCGTACAACATGCCTGCAATGAAAAAACCAACCACGATCAAACCAAGACTCGGACGTAGGACTGAATGTACTAGATTCGATAATTGCGGATTCTGTTGATTCAATTGCTCATGCTTCAATAAAGTATTCATTTCCAACTCCTAAATCCACAAGGACACAACAAGATCAATCAGCTTGATCACAATAAACGGAAAGATCACCCCACCTACACCGTAAATCAGCATATTACGGCGTAACAATTGCAGCGCACTGGCTGGTTTGAATTGAACGCCTTTGAGTGCCAATGGAATCAACATTGGAATAATCAAGGCATTAAAGATCAAAGCGGAAATCACCGCACTGCTTGGACTACTAAGCTGTAAAATATTCAGTACCCCAAGTTGTGGAATCGCCACGGCAAACAATGCAGGTAAGATGACAAAGTACTTTGACACGTCATTTGCCAACGAAAAAGTGGTTAAAGCCCCACGGGTGATCAATTGCTGCTTACCAATTTCCACTACATCTAGCAATTTGGTCGGATCGGAATCCAAGTCCACCATATTGCCTGCTTCTTTGGCAGCCTGAGTACCCGAATTCATGGCTAAACCAATATCAGCTTGAGCCAAGGCTGGTGCATCATTGGTACCATCACCCACCATTGCCACCAATTTTCCTGCTGCTTGCTCATTACGAATGCACGCCAATTTGTCCTCAGGTCTCGCTTCTGCAATATAGTCATCCACCCCTGCTTCAGCCGCAATCGCAGCCGCAGTCAATGGATTGTCTCCTGTGACCATAATGGTTTTGATGCCCATCTCGCGTAGCAGCGCAAAACGTTCTTTGATGCCTTGTTTAATCACATCCGACAGTTCAATCACACCTAAAATATTGTGATTCAAAGCCACCACAAGTGGTGTTGCACCTTTAGAAGCCACTTGCTCTATACGGGTTTTAAGCTCAATGTTGTCTTTGATTTTTTGATGGGTAAATTTAAGAATGGCATCGACAGCACCTTTACGAATCGTTTGTCCCGTAGCCAAATCCACACCCGATAAACGTGTTGAGGCACTAAACTGAATAAACTCTGCATCTTTCGGCTCTTGGATGCTTTCACCTAACTCTTTCCCAAGGCTGATGACCGACTTACCTTCAGGGGTTGGATCAGCAAAAGAAGTGAGCATTGCTGCTTGACGTAACTCACTTGGTGTCACACCTGCCAATGGATAAAAAGCAGTGGCTTGGCGATCTCCATAGGTAATCGTGCCTGTTTTATCCAACAACAACACATCAATATCACCCGCAACTTCAACCGCTTTCCCTGATTTTGCTAAGACATTGGCTTTTAAAGCACGGTTCATCCCTGCAATCCCGATTGCAGGCAGCAAACCGCCAATCGTAGTTGGAATCAAACACACCAATAGGGCAATCAGCAAGACCATACTGATTTTGATCCCGACCATTGAGCCAATCACAGGTAAAGTCAGCACCACCACAATAAAGGTGATAGTCATGATATTCAGCAAGATACTCAGTGCGATCTCATTCGGGGTTTTCTGACGATTAGCACCTTCAACCAAGGCAATCATGCAGTCTAAAAAGCTATGCCCTGCCTCATTACTGACTCGAATAATAATTTCATCGGACAAAACCTTAGTGCCGCCAATCACACCTGAACGGTCGGTATTGGCTTCACGCAGTACGGGTGCAGACTCACCTGTAACCGCTGATTCATTGATGGTCGCAAAACCCTGAATAATTTCACCATCCGCAGGAACAATTTCACCTGCTTTGACGATGACTAGATCATCCTTTTTGAGTAGGTTTGCAGAAATCACTGTCGGTAAAGCATTTAAATCGAGAATACGATTTGCAGTTAAATTTTCACGCGCCTGACGTAATGATGCTGCTTGCCCACGTCCCTTGGCTTCTGCAACCGCCTCGGCATAGTTGGCAAATAAGATCGTGACCAATAAAATCAAACTTAGGGCTAAACCAAAACCTAAACTGGCATTTCCCATCAAAGTGGCAACAAGGGTTAAAATTGTTCCCACCCAGACACATGCCATCACTGGATTTTTAAACGCGTGTTGAGGCAGCAATTTATGGAAAGTTTGCTGAATAATTTCTTTATTCAAGATATCCATCTGTTGTGTCGCATTTGAATGTTTCATTGTGCTTGCTCCACGCTTAAACTTTTATCGACAAATAGTCAGCAATTGGCCCAATCACCAACACTGGCATAAATTGCAACAAGGTCAGAATTAACACGATCCCGATCAAGGTCAACGCAAAAGTTGGTGATTCAATATGCAAAGAACCTTTGCTTTCGGCTGCTTGCGGTTTGGTTGCTAAACTCACTACGATCAAGACTGGAATGATCAACACGCTATAACGCCCTGCCAATAACGCGACACTGGCACTGAGGTTCCACCAAAGTGTGTTATCACCTAAACCTTCAAAACCTGAACCATTATTGGCGTAAGCAGAGACATACTCATAAAACACTTGGCTAATGCCGTGAAATGCTGGATTTGAATTTCCTGTCATTGATGGGAATGCAATGGCGATGACCGTCAAACCAAGAATCACCACAGGTTGTAAGAGAATCACCAGCGCTAATAACTTAATTTCAGTGACTTCAATTTTTCGGCCAAATAATTCAGGGGTACGTCCTGTCATCAAACCTGCGATAAAGACCGCTAAAAACAGATAAATGAAGAACTGTAATAGCCCACACCCTATGCCGCCCCAAATGGCATTGATCAACATATTGCACAATTCAACCAATCCCGTCAGTGGTGAGGCAGAATCATGCATCATATTCACAGAGCCGTTATTCACTTGTGTAGTCAAACTCCCCCACAGTGCGGATGCCTCAGCACCAAAGCGAGTTTCCTTACCTTCCATCAAAGCAGTATTTGGAGTGAGCGAAGATTTTTCAGCCCACAGGGTCAATAGCGTTGAAGAAAGAGACATCAGCAACATGCTGCCAAAAATCATCCACATCAGTTTTTTACGTTGAATAAAACGTCCAACCATAAACACCGCAGAAAGTGGAATCAGTAAAATCGCAATCATCTCAATCACATTGGACAGTGGTGTTGGATTTTCTAAAGGCACACTACTGTTTGGGCCATACCAACCGCCACCGTTACTACCCAATTGTTTAATCGCCACCATCGGTGCAACTGGGCCGAGTGGAATATGTTGAGTTTTGACTTCTGTGCTTTGCTCTAAAACTTGCGCTGTTGGCCCCGCAGATAAGGTTGCTGGCACACCTTGAAAAGTGAGCAGTAAAGAAAAAATAAATCCCACAGGAATGAAAAATCGAAATAGTGGTCGGATGATATCCATCCAGTAATTACCCAGATTAATGCGATTCCATTTGTTTTGATCTAGGTCTTGTTGTTGAGCTGATTGTAAAAATAATGCTCTTAACATCGCGACTAATAAGGCAAGTCCCATAAGTGGCGACAAATATTGCAATCCCACAATCACGGTCATTTGCGATAGATAAGAGAGTTGAGACTGCCCCGAGTAATGCTGCTGGTTGGTATTGGTCAGAAATGAAATGGTGGTATGTAAAGCCAAATCCCAATTCATATTCGGGATATGATCAGGATTCAATGGTAGCCATGCCTGTGTCATTAAAATAGTGACACTCACCCCAAGCAGTAGAACATTACTCAGAACAAAAGCACCTAGATATTGCCGCCAGTTCATGCCCACTTGCTTCACATTTAGAACAGCGTAGATTGGTTGTTCAATCCACTTAAAAAAGCGATCACTCTTCATTGGTTTGGCTTGCATCACATCCGCAAGATAAGCACCTAGCGGATAAGCCAACAGCAATGAAAAGACAAATACAGTAATAAATTCCCACATAGCAAAAGCCATTTAAAATAGGTCAGCTTTAGTATGGAAATTGAGGGCGTAAATTCTCTATATTCAAAAATGCGGATGGCGTAAACTTTGCGTAAATTATGCTATTTAAAATTAAATAAGCATCTTTTTCTTCTTATTATTTCAACTTCTCTAATTCCGATGACAACTCAGTCAAAAAAAGTGAAGCAATGATTGGCTTGCTCTTTAGATAACTGAACTTTTGATCACGTACTCTTTAAACAGCATCAGTTAGATCTAGATATTGTTTGGCCACATTTCGATTTCCATGCAATTTTTTTCATCTAAGCGAAGGATAATTCAAGGTATACACAAGAATGATGACAAAAAAATTCAAAACCATTCATTTAGAGCGTTGAACAGGATTACAGCGTTTTTATCGCTGAATAGAATATGATTTTAGGATATTTTCGTTTGGATGCACCATTCTACGGTCTTCATTATTTTATTCATTCAGAAAACATCCGCCACGACCCTAAATACGCATAGAGCACATGAATACTCTATCCATCTCAAGACCTATGACATAAAAAACTAAAAAATTTCCTCCGCCCCCATTTCAAAGTAGTACGAAATGCCTTAAAACAGATTTCAATTTTAAATTATTAACTTTTTTATTTATGCACAACTTGGAATTACTTAAAGCCTTATTCTTAGGGCTTATCGAAGGATTAACGGAATTTTTACCGATTTCCAGTACGGGGCATTTGATTCTTTTTGGTCATCTCATTGATTTCCAATCCGATGCGGGACGTGCATTTGAAGTTGTAATTCAGCTCGGGGCGATTTTGGCTGTTTGCTGGTTGTACCGACACAAAATTATTGAACTGGTTCGAGGCTTTTTTTCGGGTGATCAACACGCGCGACGTTTTGCCATGAATGTCATCTTGGCCTTCATTCCTGCAGTGGTCATTGGGGTGCTAGCGGTTGATTTTATTAAACAAGTGCTATTTAGCCCGCTGGTAGTGGCATGTGCACTGATTATCGGGGGATTGATTATTTTTGCAGTAGAAGCTCGAAAAATTGAACCTAAAACAATCGAAGCAACGGATATTACCATCAAACAGGCCATTATCGTTGGCTTTGCACAATGCGTCGCAATGATTCCAGGCACTTCGCGTTCAGGTGCAACCATCATTGGGGGTATGTTATCGGGGCTTTCTCGTAAAGCAGCAACGGAATTTTCTTTCTTTCTAGCCATGCCGACTATGCTAGGTGCAGCAACCTATGACCTAATTCGCAATGCAAGTGTACTAACCTCTGATAATTTACTGAATATTTCTGTTGGCTTTGTCGCAGCCTTTATTGCTGCATTAATTGTTGTAAAAGCTTTAGTAAAATTTGTAGAAAAACATACGTTAAGAGTGTTTGCTTGGTATCGCGTCGTTTTAGGTGTGATTTTATTAATTGTATTTTTATAATTGAAAAATTCAAATGAGTAAGACTTTGTTTAAAATGGAGTCTTATTCAAAAAATCATTTTCTCAGCCTTTTAAGACTTTCTGCTCCAAACTCTACTAGAAACCATATTTAAAATTTTAATATGTCATACTTCATTACCACTTCTTCAAGCATTATCAGAATTTTTGGGACAATATTTATGGATGCTATTGACTTACCCCTCATTGAATAAATTTATCTATTAGAAATCTTAGACAGAATTAATACCAATCTATCCCTCAATCAAATTTTACTGAAATCATCACTCTGCATACAGCCCAAGAAAAAAATTTAATAACGTCATTAAGGTTGAGTTTTCTAAATAAAAGTCAACTGCATTCAGGCTAATATAATAATTTTACATCCTTTTTACACAATTTATTTACAATGCTTTATGTAATAATTTAAATGAAATTTAACAGTTATTTACATCATTACACTTCTTAAAAAGTAATTTTAATGCAAAAGAATTGGTTAGTAAGAACAAATCAAACCATCACCTTCATTCCTATGCTGATTGTCCTTTTTATAGGAATCGTTGGATACGAGTGGTTACGTACAGAGCTTGTAGGCAGCTGGGTACTTTTAATTGCTTTTATTTTACTGGGGCGATTCTTAAATTTAATTCAAGCAATGATTTTGAGTATTTTTATTTTTATTGTCTTCTTTATTTACATTTTGTTTGATATCCAAGTCAATACAATCGATACCAATACCAAATTATTACAGCTTTTCGTTTTCCCTGTAGCACCTATGCTATTAAGTATTTATTATGAAATGATGTCGACCAATCGACAGACCAATAATTTACTTGATACGTATCGTAAAAATTTAACATATAAAACACTTCCTATTAGTACCTATCAATATACACATGATCAAGTTCAGCATATGCTGAACCAAGGGCTTATTCCTCAATACAGTGAAATTCATATAGAAATTACCAACCATAATTTATTAAGAGATATGTTGCAGGTGGACGAACTAAAACACCTACAGCAGAAAATTATCAATGTGCTAGAAAATAATTTTGAGACCCCACATTTTTCTTTTACTGATACGCGACTTTCAATGCTCTATGTGATTATGATTGCCGATCAAGACTCTGTGACATCTAAGCAGTTGATTGACAGAATCAAGCAAATTGAACTAATCAAAATGAAAATCACCCATCATTCGCATGTCAAAGGACAAACTTCTTTTTCAGAGGAAAGCCTATGAGTAGCATGATTTTCGCCTGCGGATTATTGATTTCAGTCCATACACAGCCCGATCTAATCCTTTCTTCTTATTATCAGCAGTATTACCACTGCCGTTTGGAAAAAGCCTCTTCAACCCAACAAAAAGGGATCTCTGATAACAGCAAAATTCCTGAACATTTTTCAGCAACTAAAAAATTATGGCCTGTTTTTACAGTTGATCAACTTGACTCTGAAAGCTATAAAAAAATGAAGAGCCAAGGAATTAAATCTGGCTTACTTATTCCTCAAAACTTTATGAAACCTGCCATTTATTTTCAGGTCAAACAGGAAGTTTCTGAAGGAGCAATCCCACTACTCGATCTGAGTAGTGTTGAACCGCAGCACTTCCCAGGTCTAGCAACATTGGCAACAAGTGCAGGCTTACGTCCTATGGGGGCTTATATTCAAGAAGGCTGGAACCCAAACTTGAAGGTCTTACCACGTGGCTTATATGTTGTTCAAGCGAATCCTGACCAACTCCCTTTACCTGCACGGCGTATCCAATCAGGTCAACAGCTTTTTTATACGGCTTATACTCACTCACCTTTTAATGGCACTGGAATTGTTTTAAACCCGCAGCTCAGCCTTGCAGAAAGTGATATTGCATATCCTGATCTAGGAATCTCTTGGAATTTTTTAAATATGCATTTTAATAGCCAGCAAGATCGGATTCACACCAATCCGATCGGGTATGTATTACTTTCAGCTGGTCTAGTGATTTTACCTTTTCACCTTGTACTCTCTACTCATTACCCAGGTTTACTGAGCTTTTGGGGTACATCTACCTCTTGGGCATCTGTATTTGTAATCATTATGTTAATGCTCATTCTTCTCTCCACTATGCTATGGAGGAGGTTCAAAAAATCATGAGCACTATTGATATTCTTTTTATTATCGGATTTATTGGGATCTGGATTCCTCAGGCTTTTTGGGCTTGGCTTAGCTTTTCTGCTTGGCGCTACTCTATTCGAGCCAGTAAAGAACTGGCCAACCTTCCAGTACCTCAAAGCTGGCCCATGCTCAGTGTATTGATTCCTGCCTATAATGAAGGGCTGGTGATTGAAGATACCTTACGTGCATTAGCAGCACAGGACTATCCTGCTGAAAGCTATGAGGTACTCCTGATTAATGATGCATCCAAAGATGATACACAGGAAATTGCGGATCGTATGGCCGCCGAGTTTCCTGTCATTCGTGTAGTTAATGTCCCTAAAGGTCAAGGTGGTAAAGGAAAATCTAGAACCTTAAATAACGGCCTCAAGTATGCTCAAGGTGAGCTGATTGCCGTTTATGATGCAGATAGTACACCTGAACCCGATTGTGTGCGTTTGATTGCGCAAACCCTATTGGCAGATTCCAGCCTCGTCGCTGTCAATGGAAAGGTACGTACGCGTAACTGGAAAGACAGTCCTCTCAGTACCTTTATTGCAATTGAATTTATTTATTTTCAATGGATTTTTCAGGGTGGGCGTTGGCTACGCTTCCGTCTATCTACATTAATGGGCACCAATTATGTCATCTGGCGAGACGCATTGGATATTTTGGGTGGCTTTGATGAAAAATCTCTAGTTGATGATACAGAAATGAGTTATCGGATTTTTTTAGGTCACAAGCGAATTAAATGGGTACCTTATGCCGTGGGCTGGCAGCAAGATCCTGGTGACCTAGGCATTTTCATCAAACAACGCTCTAGATGGACTCAAGGTAACTTCTATGTAACACGCAAATATTTAAGAACAGCTATTCGACACCCTTTTCCTATTGGAATGGAAATCGGAAATAATATTATGTGCTACATCATGTTTGTTCCTGCCCTATTCTTAAGTCACTTAACCATGGTCATTGGCTTGTTGGGTATTGATGGTACTACTATTCCAGGTCCATTCACCCTACTGTTCATTCTGGCCTTTATTCTTTATTTAATACAAATTTGGTTCACACTTAGCCTTGAAAAAGAAGTACCGAAAAGATTTTATTTCTATGCCTTTATTGCCTATTTCACTTATTCACAAGTCTTTCTTCTAATTGTTTTCAAAGCCGCTTGGGATATGCTGAAAAGCAAAATTAAAGGTGAAGGAATTACTTGGTACAAGACAGAACGAAAGAAGGAAAAAAAATGACTTCACAGATAAAAACAGCTCCTTTTACATTAATGTCATCGCTCCTATTTCTTGCATGTAGCTTCCATGTCTATGCAGATACATGGAAGCTAGATGATTTCATCTCACAGAACATTGAGCAAAGTACGCCTTATTTCTTTTATGTGGCTAAAGGGGAAAGCTGGCAAAACGTCCTGTTCAATAGTCAGTTTAATGTACAGGGTAATAGTACAGTTATTGTACGTTATGACAACCAGCTCATCCATCAGCAGAACTTAAGTGGTAAAGGCACATTAAGTTTCAATCTTCAACCATCTCAAAGTGGCTTCCACCGGCTCGATATTAGTATTTTACAAAAGCCCTCTACTGAAGAACAAAGCACTGAAAATATGTGCTTAGAATCGAGTAATCTCTATACTGCACTCACACAGGCAAGTCTGAACTATCAGCCACAGCGTGAAGCCCTACAGCTCAATCAGCTACCAGATGCATTGTTTAATAGCCAGCTCAACCGTGCAGAACCGATACAGGCATTACTACGCTTCGACACTGTGAATTTCATGGAAGCTAGTATGATCAGCCGGCTTACCACAGCTTGGAATTTTGCTACGCCAGTACAATGGAAACTGACTGAAAATACGGAAGTAAAACCCGACTTCATTATCAGTATTCAGCGTTCAACCAAGACATTACCAAATGCACAAATTAGTCTAAGTCAGACAACCCAAACACCCACTTTAAATATTGAATATGAGACAGAACCACAGTTGCTGATGGCTATAAATGCTCTGCTCAACCGCCAGTATCTAGAACAGCTAAATACCCCAACAGCATCATTAAATGGACCTGTTGCAAGACCGACATGGGCCAGTTTACGTAAATTCGAGAGCCTAGCTGATTTAGGTGTTACCGATTTTAAACTCGATAATTCCCCTAAAAACCTTTCACTGATCTTTCCAGATGTTTGGGAAGCAACTGATATTTTAAATGGGCAACTTAGCTTTCGTTCTCAAAGTGGACTATTACAAGGATCTACTTTACAAGTCTGGTTAAATGATGGTTTAGCGGGGAGCACCAGTCTGGCTAAGCTAGATTCTAGCCCAGTAGAACGTCAGTTTGACTTTATAAGTGCCGACTATCCTTATACCTCCAGCTTTAACATGATGGTCAGCAATACTCAATTAAATAACAATTACTGCCTCCCAAATGCAGGCAATGCTTTATGGATAGATACGAAAAAATCAAAGCTGAATCTACCGCATCAGATGAAAAAAGGCGTAATCACGCTTTCTAGCACTTTTAGCAATGTGCCTGAAATTGCCATCAACACTCCAGCCGCGACTCCAATCGCTATTAGCTTGGCCCAAGTTGCCAAGAAAATGTTGTTGAGTAATGACCCCATTGGTTTAAATATCACGCCACTCACATTAAATGCCCCTAAAACCATTAATATCCAGCTTGATGCTCAACGTTATCAATCCGAATTGCAAAAATACAGTCAAATTCTCTATCTGCCTACCACAGAAAATGGTGGCCTGATTACAGTCAAAAATGGAAACTTCTGGATCTATAGTGATAATAACTTGGGAGCAGAAAATTTTGCACGATTCTGGCCTGAAATTCAGCAGAAAATACCCAACAATACCACAGCATTATTTATTTCTGCACAAGGGCAAATCACTGTTTTGAATCAAAACATGGTTGAAAAAGCCAAACCACCGATTATTGAGCAGATTTCTCTACAAACTATTGCTATTATCCTAGGGGTTGTAATTGTTTTAATTATCAGCCTACTCATCTGGCGCAGGAACCGCAAAGCGCAGAAGAATAAAGAAGAATAAAGATGAAAAAATACCTCATTTTAGGTTTGTTTGTGCTTCTAGCTCTTCCCACTTTAGCTGTGACTAGCTCGGTATTGCTCATGACTCGAGCAGATGCACAATCTATTCCCCCTAAAATTGAAGGTATATTCTGGCAAGTAGATCAAATCAGCCACCCTTCTGGAAACTGGCATCTCTTGGGGATTGATACATTTGTGACCCAATGGAGTATTGTTGATGGGCATTCCTTTTTTAAGGAAATTCCTACACAACAATGGGAGCATCAACCTAAATGGAACTCAATTGCTGAACAACCTTGGGCAAAAAAAGTGATTTTGGGCTTAGCTGGAAATTATCAAGAACCCACAGCTCGTGAAAATATAGACCAGCTTTTTTTACAATCCCAGCAAGTAATCCATACAAAGCTGCCTGTACAACCTGCTGGTTATTATTTCCCAGTAGAAGCAGATCCAAGTTGGCATGGGATTGCTAATCTAGCACATCATGTTTCCGAATTTAAACGCCCTGTCTGGATTAGTATTTATAGTGCTGATCGTAAATCACCTTTTTTACATTATTGGTTAGAAAGCTGGCTGCCAGACAATGCTCAAGTTTTCTTTCAAGATGGTGTAGGAGTAGGCACGCGCAGTCCAGAAGAAGCTGCTATCATTTATAAAAATCTTAAGAATGAGTTTGGTGAAAACCGAGTAGTAATTATTTTAGAGGCTTTTCGGCCTAAACCTGATGGAAGTTTTCGTGCAGCTTATCCTTGGGAAATTACTAAGCAACTGAGAGCTTATGCTGGACAACGAATATATATTTTTGATGGGCCACATTATTTAGATAAAGCCAGTGTGTTCTGGCTTTATCTATGGATGAAAATCAATTACTAATTTATTCTGCTACCTTTAAGTCTTGTACTATTTGCTCAAGGATACGTTCTGAGGCGTGCCCATCACCAAATGGATTTTCCACTTCTGCATGCTGTTGATAATAGACAGAATCATCCATCAACTGAGAAAACGCTTTGATAATTTTGGCTTTATCTGTACCTACAAGTATCCCACAGCCAGCTTCAACTACTTCAGGCCGCTCAGTTACGTCCCGTAGAATAAGTACCGGCTTCTGATAAGTTGGACTTTCTTCTTGGATTCCACCTGAATCGGTCATAATAAAATAAGCCGCCTGCAAGATTGCTAGTAAGTCTGGATAATCCAAGGGTTTTAATAAATGGACTTGGGGATGCTTCGAAAACTCTTTATAGGCAATGTCATAAACCTGAGGATTAAGATGCACAGGCCAAGCGAAATGTAGCTCTGGATAACGCTGGCATAATTCATGAATCACAGCACAGATATTTTGAATACCCTCACCAAAGTTCTCGCGTCGATGCGCTGTCAACAAAACCAATTGATGCTGCCCGCTCAAATTCAGCCCCAATCTTTCTAATCTTTGTTGGGACTGCTGCGAAGAAGACTCTATCAACTCACGTGCATAATGAATCGCATCAACGACCGTATTTCCTGTAATAAAAATTTGCTGTTTGGAAATATTTTCTTGGTATAAATTTTCAGCAGAAAGTTGAGTTGGCGCAAAATGCCAACGCGCTAAACGCGAAACCAACTGCCGATTCCCTTCTTCTGGAAAAGGATGCATCAAGTCAAAAGAACGTAATCCCGCTTCGACATGTGCCAAATGAATATTCAGATTAAAAGCCACCAAAGCACCAGCGAGTACGGTTGTTGTATCACCTTGCACCACAATTACGTCACATTTTGGCATTTCACGATAGACCTGATCGAGCTCGCTCAATGCCTTACTTAATAAGATATTTAGGCTTTTTCCAGGTTGCATAATTTGCAAATGATGGTCAATTTCGATCTGAAAAAATTCAATTGCATCTTGCACCAACTCCAAATGCTGGCCTGTGAATACAACATTCACCTCAAAACGTGAATCTTGTCTAGCTTTTAAAATTACGGGTGCCAGTTTAATCAGCTCAGGGCGTGTACCAAAAATAAAAGAAAGATAAATCGGCATCGTTAAAAGCTCCAGTAATAGGTCAGTTCAACTCGTGTATTATCAAAAGTTCTTTTCCCTGATACAGGTGCACCACTGATATATTTGCCATACATCTGCTCAACCCGTAATTTGATAGGAAAATTTTCAGGTTGCCAAGCAACTCCTGGCCCTAGCTCAGCCAAATTGTTATAAAACTCGTTATTAGAGTCGTTAATGCTGTGTAATTTTAAATAGGCCTGTACATTACCGAAATGATCACGATTCATGTTCCAACCTGTACGTAAGCGCAGATCACCAATTACGTTATAATCTTCACGGGAATAGCTTGCAGCATTACCATATAGTTCAGCAAAATATTGATTTTGGTTCAGACTTGGTGTGTGTGTGGTTTCAGCATTGTGCCAATACCATTCCTGATAGCCCGCTAGACCAAAGTTAATGCTTTCTCTGAATTTATCCCGATTTAAATCAATCAGGTCATAACTTCCCCCTACTTCCAAATATAAATAAATTGGCCATTCCCAAGGACGATAATTCGCTCCAACACCTAAAATAGCGGCATTCTGATCAATAATTTCAGGACGGGCTCCACCCGTTGAACGTGTGTCACGGTTAACATTAGCAAAACCATAAACCTGCCCACGGTTTTCTTCCCCCCAATAGCGTCCATACCGTAATTTTAGAGGCAAGATAGCGGTGTCATAACGGCCTTCAAAAGAAGGCGAAAAATAAATATCTGAGAAACTTATTTTAGATGAACTGCTTTCTGTTCCAGTCAAATTCTTTACTGACTGTCGAGCTTTCTCAGCAGTTTCTGGATTTAAAGAATGTTGTAATCTTTTAAATATCTCTAAAGCTTCGGGGTTACGCTGGGCAGCATTTAACAAATAAGCTTTTTGTAGTAATAATTCTTCATCTTCTGAATTAAGCGTTAGAGCACGATCTATGTATGTTAAAGCTTGCGTATTATTTTTTTTTCGTAGTTCTAAATATGCCCATGTTTTCCAAACTTTCGGATCTTGAGGGGTTTTCAAGCTTAATTTTTGTAAAATTTCATTCGCTTTTTCTAAGTCATTATTTTCTATTTGATAATATTCACTCCATAAAGCATATGCTTCAGGCGTAACTTCTACTTGAGCGTGTACAAAGGAACTCACAGCTAACACACAAGCACTTGAAATTATATGTAAATTTTTCATTCTAAATAGTAAAATTAGCGGTCTCTAGAGCAATATATCAGCAATTTGTTTTTAAGTTTGAGATAGTTAATATTGGTTACCAAACTACATATATTCTTTATAAAAAAGAACTTTAACACCTGAAAATGAACTCTCAATTTATATCAGTTATCAAATAAGTTAGTTGTAGTTTAGCAATAGGTTGCCGTACCCGTTGGCAAGATGAGACATAGCGCAATATCAACAATCCACAGATCCTATTAAATATACAGTCTCCGATTATCGGTTAGTTGAAGCAATGGCAAATTATCAAATCAACGACTAACTATCACTTTCATTTAATGTGAATAATCTTTTGGATGAAAAATACTACACGATTTTTAGTTGGTATAGTACTTGTACAAGAGGAAAGGACGTAATTATAACCTAGGAATCAAATAAAGATTTTAGTTTCTAAAAACTTACCATTTAGACTGTTGATATATGGTCTAAATAGTTTGCGTAGAACGCAAAAATCTAGCTTATAAAACTATTTAACACACAACCAAGGAACTCGTACAAGTCACTTTTTATTAAGGCTTAACATTACGTATCATTCCCAACCTCTAACATATGTGAATTAAATTATTTTAATTTATCCATACTGACACACATAAGTTAAATACTTAAAAATTTAGCATGATCTTAAACTGATAGAGCACAGTTTTAATTAAATTGGTTAAATCATTTAATTAAAAATTTTGAGTATAAATCCAACGTCTCCCTCATTATTGTTATCTAATACATCCCAATTAGTGTATCTCGCCACTTAAAATTCCAGTGCTTTATCACTTAATATGAATGCACTAAATTTAATCAGATAAATGTATACCAATAGTGCATTTTTCATTTAAACCTTCCAATAATAATGTTTTCGCTGTGGCATAGAATTTGCTGTAGACATACTTGCAATATTTTTAATTATTTAAGGTATATTCTATGTTTAAGCGCACACTCCTATCACTTTTTATTTTCAGTACTCTTGGTACTTCAGTTGTCTATGCAGATAGTTTTAATGTTCTTAAGCAAATATCAAATAAACCTGTACAACTAAAAGATGGTGAGTACAAAGGTAATTATTATGTACCTTCGACTTTAAATACTATCACTTGGGGATATTCACCAAATAAAGATGCTAAACCTGTTATTTCTGTTCCTTCTGGAAGTGTGGTGACTTTCGATACAGTTTCACATGAAGGCCTATTAGAAGACCAAGGGCGCGATGCAGAAAAGTACTTTAAATCAAAAGGTGTTAAGGATGCCTATATCTTAGATGAAGCAAAAACTATTACAAAATCGAATTTAAAACATGATTTTCATAAAGATGGTCCACATATAGTGACTGGGCCTATTGAAATACAAGGTGCTCAACCGGGAGATATCTTAAAAGTAGAGGTGATTAAGGTTGAACCGCGTGTTCCTTATGGCGTAATTTCTAACCGTCATGGTAAAGGTGCATTGGTTGGCGAGTTTCCTAAGAAACCAAAACAAAAAAATGCTTCTGCTACTCATCCAGAACGCTATGGTAATGTTTCGGTATTTACCCCTATAGAAAAAAATGCCAATGGTGAATATGAGGGTGTTCTGAAAACAGAGTCAGGGAAAGCAATTCGTTTTCCACTATATCCGTTTATGGGCATTATGGGGGTAGCAGCTAACACATCTGAGCCTGTACATTCTGTACCTCCAGCAATGTATGGCGGGAATATCGATATTAATGAATTAGGTGCTGGATCAACTGCATATTATCCAATACAAGTCTCTGGTGCACTTTTCTATACAGGTGACAGTCATTTTGCGCAAGGCGATGGTGAGGTTGCATTAACAGCGCTTGAGGCATCCGCACGCGCAACGCTTAAATTTACTTTATTAAAAACAGGCAAAGATAAAATCCCAGGTAAGGAAATTGTACAACCCTTAGCTGAGAATGCTGAATTCTGGATTACACCAGGATTAGATGAAGATTTAGATGAAGCAATGAAAAAGTCTACTCGTGAAGCAATTCGTTTTTTAAATCAGGAGTATGGAATTGATGAAGCGCTCGCTTATGCTTATTTAAGCGCAGCTACAGACTTTGAAGTTTCACAAGTTGTAGATAGAACTAAAGGCATACACGCTAAAATACGTAAAGCAGACTTCAAAGAGTTTAGTGAAAAACAAGCCGAAAACTTACCTTAAAAATATATGCTAGGATAAATTGAAAGCAACACTATATGCTTTTATGTTTGGTTATGATTAGGCATAAAAAAAGGCTTAACCCCTTTAGGATTAAGCCTTTCAGTTCCTAGACTTGGCATACTTTGCGGTGGCGTCAATTGAACAAAAACAGTAAATACATGTTATTTAATAATTATTTTTCATATTAAAATCCCAGTGTACACCACAGTGTACAAATTATCTGTTGCTAGGATTTTTAAGTGGGTTTGGTTGCTATATAGGGAGCACAACTCATGCATTGAATGCCTTGCTGATACTCCAGTGATATAACCGAACCACATTTAAAATGGTTGATTGAGCTATTCGGTATTTCCAGATAGCTGGATTACCTCGATGTGCTGGATAGCGGTCTAATGATAATCCCTCTCATATCCCATAACTGGGATTAAGGGAACAAAATACCCCATCGCACGCCCATGCGTTTCTTTTGATTATACGAATAGGTAGTTCGGATTTACTGTGTTTTATCGGGGGGCAGTCAAAAGAGCTAGAACCTTATAAAACCTGAAATCCAAAACCACATTTGAAATGAGGAATTGTTTTTAACTTTCGCCAGGGACGAAATTTAAAGGCACGTTTACCTTGATGTACCTTGATGGAATCAAGCAACCATCAAATAACGAAATGCCTTTCTGTGTGTGGATTAAAGGTCATTTTAATGTACTTACTACTGGTAGCCCATCAAGGAAAAGTATCCAGTTTTTCTATGGTCGGATTAGATAAATTTACCCTTACGTAGTCTTACAAAACATCTTATCGTCAAAAAAGACGTAAAGCCTGTGCCGTGTGGGTTTAGGCCTATTTCTATGCCATTTAAACATGTGTGGCGTAAGAGTAAAGGAGGTGTGCCAAACACCCCATCCAGTTGATTTACAATTATCTTGTTTTACGTAGTTTTACGAAATGAAAACTACTATTCTGCTGAAAGCCTTTCTATATATAGCCTGCTAATCAATTTCCACCAATACGCCGTAAAACAAAAATTACTTAGATGGAATAGGCTCTTTTTCAACTATCTTGTGATACGTACTGATACGAAATTAAAGATCAAAAGTCGCCGTGTCCCCTATAGTGCCTAGCATACATACGAATTTTAGTAAGTGAGCTGTATCACAAAAAATAAGCCGTCCTTGTATCTCTAAATTTGTGCCTATCTTCCATGACGTAGCATGACAAAACCCATTTTCTTGTTTGACGTACCTTGACGAAACTCATTTTTCACAAAAGCTCTAAAACCCTTATTTATCCTAGCTTTGATTGTATTTTTACGGGTATTTTTCTGAGCACCTTGTCAAACAAAACTAAAAACCTTGTCATGCAAGATTTAAAGCCTTTTTGCGACACGTAGCGATACAGATCTGGATATTCGCCAGTAAGGTTGAGCCCTATTAGATTTGAAGTCTATAAGGGAGTATTTCAGATACTAAATCCTGAATTTGTTATACGTAGTCATACGGATTTACTTTGACGTACCTTGACGAAACGCCACTTTAAAAAACTCACTTAAAACGGCTGTAATGCAACACTGGCAAGGATTTCAATTGAATACACATGCTGTTTTATACATGGGGGTGTCAAAGTAAATTGCCTGTGTCCTGTATGACAAGATATAAGCTCTTTTTTACTTATTTTGTTGTACGTAGCTGTACGGATTTACTTGGACGCACTTGGACAAAACGCTACTTTCAATAATCCATATAAAAGAGCTGTGATGCTTTATTGGTAAGGCTTTAAATAGGATTCTCAGGTGGTTTGAAGCATAGAGTCGTCCAAGTAAATTACACCAGTGTTGTGCAACAAAATACACGGCGTTTTGTATTTTACGTTGATGGAATGGTGGAAATGGCACGTAAGTTGATGACATTTAGAATATGACCAAGTTTTTGCTATACGTAGCTATACAAAATGCACTTTTTTACGTTGACGTACGTTGATAGAATGGGGATTTATCAAAAAGGGCTAAAGCCTTTCTATACATAGGTTTGAGTGGTATTTATTGCCTAATTTCTATCGTGTGCCGTCCACCTAAATTTCCGATTTTAAAACCCTCGAATTCGATGCCTTTAAAATGGTGGAATTACACCAGTTTGAAAAGGTGGGCTTTTTTGTTTCCAATCGGTATCATGCTCCAAAATTATTGGGGAAAAGAAATGGTACTTTTGGAGTATTTAGTAATAGCACTTGCTCCCTCCTTAACTTTGGGGATTGTTGTATTTTTAGCTAAAAACTGGTTTCTGGAGCGCTTAAAAAGTAGTATTAAACATGAGTACGATGTGTCATTGGAAAAATTTAAAAGCGAATTAAAAATAGAAAGTGATAAAGAGCTTGAGGAAATAAAAGCGATATTAAAAAAACAAACTGATGTCAGTTTAGAGGATTACAGATTTCAAATTGAAATTCGTAAGAAATGGTTAAATGATGTTATGGGGGCAAGTATAGAGTATTTATCTTTAGTAAGAGGGCAAATTAATACAGTTCAGGAGTTTGCTATGACAAGTGAGCCAGTTCCCTTAAATACGAAGGATGAATGTTTTAAAAAATGCTTAGAGAAAATATCTAAAAATACTGTCAATCTTACTTCACTTACATTTAAGCTAGAAATATTGATATTTGGGGTAGAGCCATTTACAACTTCCATAAACGAAAATATGACAGTCATTAATAATGTGTTAGGAGAAATGTCGTTACACCATCACCACAAAAGAGTACCAATTGATATCAAATCCGAAAGTTATATTAAGTTTGAAGGATTGGTTAATGATTTTAAGAATAATATTATGACTTTATTGGAAACTAAAACTGAAAAGCTTTGATGCGTTTAAAACCACCCGAAGGTGATTTTTTAATGGCGTAATTTATGGACGCTAACAACTACTTTGGGGAAACTATGTAATACCAGCCTTACCTATTGTTTTCAAAGCAAAGCGCAAAATTGCGCTTTGTCTAATTAGATTGCATGGATCTAATGCTGTCTAAAGCTATAGATTCAACCATGGTGGAATAACTACCTAAAGGTATGGTCATTTTGACCACACTTAATAAAAAGCCCCATCAAAGGGGCATACAAAATAGTATTATTATTCAGGATTTCATCACTCAACTTAAAGTTGTTGAGGATAATCTTCAAAATATTTTCTCGTAGTTAACCATTCAAGTTTTGTCTCATAACCCTGTAATAATAATGGGGCAGTAATTTCCGATAAACTCCAATCTGGTTTTTGAGTTGTTATAAATAAACTATTATCATCTGTTAATGATTGGTGCTTTATAAAAATATTACTTCCGTATTGCGCCTCAAGAAGAATATGTATAGCTGCAATTGCATCCAATAGGTTTTCAAAATTTGCATTGACGATATTGCCACCCCTATCATGTTTTACAGAATTATATGCCTCATACCATGGTATTGAACTTGTTGTGCGAGAGCCTTCATCCGTCCATCCTTTAAATGGATGAATTTTTTTTAGGTCTGCATATTGTTGAATAATGACTTCATATTTATCAAGTTTAAGAATATCTTTGCATTTAAAATAATCTTTAGTGTTCAAATAGGAATTATTAGAACAGACATAATCATTATCTATCAGCATTTTTTTCATCAAGTACTCTACTTCTGTACAGGATAAAATTAACAATTCACGAATTTTATGACCAAAAGTTTTTAAATTAATTTCTACAGGTTCAATGTAATTAAATAAGTCATCCAATGACTTTTGTATATTTGTATAAGCTCTCATATCTTGTAAAAAATCATTTGATATGTAGTTAAAGTTTATATTTCCCCTTACTATTCGAGGATAATGTTGCCCAGGATAATTACACTCGTGAATATCATGGATTACTTCTACGAAATCCTCATTTATCATATAACTATTCAAAGTATTACAATTTATAGGATCTTCTTCAATTTCATCAAACATATCAGCTAGATTACCAAAATGCATTTCAAAGCTTTTAGATAAAATGCCATTTTCGATATGTAAAATAAGATTTTTATTCAATTTTCTTACAACACCTAATTTCCCACACTCTGTATGAAATACCCAAGTTCTATCCATTATCTATTCCCCAGTTAATTATTTCATTTAAAATATACTTAATAAAAAGAAAAATTCTAATTTTCGTAAAAGTCTTTATTGTATGATTAATTTTCAGCAATATACAAACTCTTTCAACCTATGATCTAACGCCATATCACTTTCATCAAAATAGTATCTTTTTGATAGATCGGCAGCAATCAGCCAATCTTTTGAATGTCCAATGTACTTGAGTTGATCATTTTTAATAAATAGCTTTTTTATAATTGCCATTTCAGCATCATTTAACTTTAAAACCTGTTGCATTGTTAAACGCCATACCAACTCCAGACATAAAATTCACGGCGTAACTGTGCTTTGTTATAGCAAAATAAAAACCATCATAGATACGTTTGATCAGTAACGTTAAGTTTAGAGATAGGACTTTTCTAACTCTACATTCCCCTATTGTTTGATAGAATCACTCCACATTCATACATAGAGAATATAAATGCTTAAGAATATGAAATTTATTAAATTTTTATTAGGGTTCACTACACTTATAGCTTCTACAATTGGCTTTGCTCAAAATAGCTCAGAAAAAGAATGGCAGCAGGTCTATAACGCAAGAGAAGCTATCTACGAGAAAAATATCGGTAAGTTACCTAGCGACATTATGAAGGCCCCTAACCTATTTGGTGTTTGGCCGGGTGGCGGTTTTTACGTAATACCTGCTGACAAAATCAAAAAAGGACTATGGGTATATTCTACTTTTGGCCTTACCAATAGTGATATGCCTTCAACTGTGACCGCTACAGAGATCGAAGTTGAGCATGACAACCAAGGGAGAGTTATTTCCAGCTCATCAAAATTAGAAAAAAAGAGTGAAACAATACCTCCATCTGGAAAAGCTGGCCATGGATATGAAGTGCTCATGATTGCAAAAGAAAATGCTGAATGGCCCCTTTGGTTTATGCAATGGACAGGAAACATAGTTCTACTGAATGACGTAGATCTATTGGTCAGAGTAGAAAAGAATAATGGCTTAACAGTTGAAGCAATACCTGTAGGTAATGATGAAAATGACACCATTAATGTTTTAATTGCTAAAGCTCAGAAGCCTTTACCTACAGACATTAAATTACCTAATGGAAATATGCAGCTTTTAGTGGCCACCGTTATTACTGATGAAGAAATGGAATGGTCAATTGAAAATGGTCGTGATGCCCTATTAAAGAAACTAATGGATGCAAATATAGGACAGATTAGTGACCGAAATAGACCATCAGTAATAAAATAGTAGATTAGTAAAATAGATATTTACTTAGGAGTTTGTGCGAATTTGCGAATTATAGCTGTATGCCTTGTATAGCTTACTATTCAGTTTCGCATTCGCTATAAATTCAACTTTGCTAATTGCGAATCATACGATGACTTTCTGTTGCTTCGCATTCAATTCGCAGAAGGTTGCACGCCATTCGCACAATAATTGCGAACCCTAAAAGCTTACAACTAAAGGCTTTTAGGGGGGGGAATTCGCAAATTAGCAGCTATTTAAACAATAAAGGGTTTAATTCAATGTATGTGGACTTGTTGATATTAGTGAGTCTCACATAGTTGAATTCGATTAACTCATTAAGGCAATTATCAAATGCTTTCGCCTTTCTTAGTTGTGATGGAGCTCCTCTCAGTGCTATTGCTTTAGGGATACAATTGTTTTTTTGCTCCACACACTTTCGAATAAGCCACTTAATCAAACGCTCAGCATCACTTTCCGCTTTGACCTCAATATCTGCATACATGGCCCATTCATTGAGCGAGTGCTTAACGGCTTCACAAGCCCCTGTTAAGGTCTTGGCATCAATCCATTGTAAGCCCTCAAAATAAGCGAATACGGTAGCTAAGCGCCGTGCTAATTGACTGGCACGACTGGCAAATGCTTGTAGGTATTCGTAGCGCTTACCTTTGCCCTGTAGTTCCTCAAACATGTTGTAGAACGATGCATCTATATCCCTTGCTTCATCATTCATAGGAATGACATAGCGACCATTATGCAACTCTTGCCCTCTTTGTGACCTAGGACAGTCATCCAATAGGTATTCACATCGGGTCCAGTAAGCTATTAGCCGATGGTCATGATTGGCGTTCTTAGATCGGTAGATGGCATCTTGGAGGCGTGTACCTGCCAAGTTCTCAGGGATGGTTAAAATGAATCTAGGCAAGAAACCTTGGCCACGTAGCACTGGATCTCTCAATGCATCTGATAAAACCTCATGCTGTCCCTGTAAATTAAAGGTCAATCGAACATCATAAGCACGACCACTACCGTTTAAATTCGATTTAGAGCGTGTACGTTCCACAAAGCCATCATCAAATAACTTGGCATAACCACCAATGGCTTGGGTACGTGTATCACCTTTCATGGTATAGCCTCCAAAGAACTGACCAGCCTCGTCACTGGCAATGGATGCATTATTTAATATGCCATCCACGTATAGCCCAGCAATAGATTCCAAGGTGATGTCACTGTATAAGGTGCTTGGGTCATGTGGTGGTGGATTTTCGGTACCGTATGTCTCCTTGTCCTTTTTATTTAATCCTGCCTGTGCGCTTTTCCATTGTTCAAGGTCACGGCGATATAGTTCATATTGTTTACGTTCATGCTGAATAATGGCCTTATCTGCCATATTACGACTGGTGCTTTTACGGCTTCCACTTTGTCCTTCAGTGAGTAGATATAAACTGCATGGCTCACCTTGAAGATTAAATGGATGAGGTGCATTTACGTGGGCTTGGGCAATATGTGACATGGCACCTATAACGCATTGAGCTGTCATACCAATTGGCGCTTGTACATGCTCAGCAATAGCAATAACAGCATCCCTTGCAAGTGGTGGTAATGCATGGATTGGATAAGTGCTATTCACGGAAGTTTCAGCCTGCGCCAATGGTAATAGTTCACCCCACTGATTTAAAGCTGGTAATTGCTCAATGGCATAATCAAGAAATGCTTTTACTTCCTCTGCATCATCATCCTGTGACAGCTCGGTTAAAAACTCGCTTTCATCAGCCTTTTGAAATTGATTGAGCAATCTAATGGCAGTGTGTTTTTCGAGGTTTTGGAATGCCTCGAGCTGTATATGTTCAAGTCGCACTGGCATATACAATCTGTTAAAACCTGACTTTGAAAGCTGAATAATCACAAACTGTATTTGCTCAAAATCAAATGGCTTTAACTCAGTATGATGAGTATCACAAAGGTTTGGTAATACCACCAATGCCACGGCGTAACCAGTTTGAGCAATCTTAAAGAATGCCTCAATGTTATAGGTGATGATGACAGGTTTATCCTGGTGTAACTCACCCAACACAGCAAAGCCTTTGGACAGTCCATTAGGGATGACTTGAATCTGCTTTTTGTCCTGAAGCACTGCACACTGAACAAGATCTAATTGCCCATCATAGATAGGTAAAATTAAAGGATTGTCATAGCTCACGCCGTTTATATCTACATGGCATTGATCAATATAGATCGGCTGTAAAGGACTGCCAAAACGCTGAATGACTGGATGATTGATATAGGTATCATCCAGTGGATTAAGTAATGTGCAATTTGCTAAGATGGTGTCGGGTTTGATGGAGGTGGTGTTATTCATTTGGCACCACCTTTATTGCTTTCTTGCCATTCAAAAGCAAAAGACAATATTTTCTCAATCATTTCTAATTTGGTTTGGATTTCAAAAATCAGGTTCGCAACAATTTCACCGTTAATGGTTAATTCCTTACCATTTTCAAAACAGTTGAAAGTAACGGTTGAAATGTCTTTAGCACTTCCAACAAGGCAATGAATAACATCTTGAGCATTGAGATGGTTTGCATCTTTATGTGGTGTAAAAAATGCGCTGGTACAGCTTAGAGATGGGAAATAATCGTTATTAATTGGTTTCGATTTTTGATTTAAGTTAGGCATGATTAATGCGCTCCGTTTGAATTTAAAGGAGCTTCACCATTCACGACCAAGTGAGGGTGGCGAAGCCGAAAAGGGTTGGTCGACAGGCTCAAACGGTTACCTGCACACTCGAAAGTGTCCCTCTCCAGCTCCGCCATAACATGCGAACGCATAGAGATTTCACGCACAAAAAAAGCCCTTGCGGACTGTGCGCCGTTTGAAAGTTTATAGCCGACCAAAGCTAATTCACCATGTGGGTGAACGCCTTTAGCATAAGTCGGTTTAGTACAGCTTGCAACAAGAAAAACAGTTATTGCCCAGACTAAAAACAGTTTTAAGATGTTTTGGGAGAGTTCTTTCATGCTTTATCTCCCCCAAAGTATTTGGCCAGCACTTGCATGCCTTTTGGCAGAATGAAAAACTCAATTTTTGTAAAGGTGTATGGATCACCATTAGGGCGTACTCGAGCCACTTCCTCATACTTAGTTTCGCAGTAGCCCCGCTCCTGGCTGTAATAGGTCGATGCCCGGGTATTGTTTAACTTTCGGTCCCAACTATGTTGGCGAAGCCAATTCGCAAGAATGGCCTGTTTAATATTCAGAATTTTGCAGGCTTGCTGAAATTTAACGCCGTGGTTGGTTTGGGTTATTGCCTGTATGGATTTTTCCAAACCAGTATTTTTATGCTCTAACTCGATAACCTGTTCTGTATATTCAAGTAATGCCTTACGTAGTGCGTGAGGATTATTAATATCTATGCTGTGCTGTTTTGATTGGTGCTCCAGTTCTTGCCAACGATCTACTAGATGAGCTGTAAATTCAGGACATAATTGGGCTACAACGACAATACTATCTCGCTTCCCTTGTTCACCTGAAAATACGTAAATTTTAGGAATCACGCCATTCGCCGATTTAATCCCATCCTCAATTTGAGGGCGTGCTATTACGCTTGATTCAATCAGCGCTTCAATAGTTCGCTTTACATTGTCATGTCGTTTTTCAACCAGTTCGGCAATCTGAATGCTATTCATTGTGGCAGTGGATAAATTAACGATTTGATTCATGCCTTGCCCCCTATAGTGATGTCATCGAGTAGGGTTGAAAGATGGCGCATTCCCTGTTGTTCTGTATCCAACATCTGCACAATATGCTTAAGTGAGATATGAACCGTTTTAAGACGTGCAGGACGTATGTACTCGGCAAGGGCATCAATGCGCTTTTTAATAAGCTCTGCGTACTCCATTGATTCATCAATGCCAGCTTTCATACTGCGCTGATAATTAGTATCCAATACGCCGTATAGGTCATTTAAAGTGGCTGACGTTTCTTTTAACTGGTCATGATTAATGCTGGTCACTAAATCACAATTATAAATATCCTTGGCCACAGCATTTAATTGTCGACTTGCGTTTAGGGCAATTGCTTTAATTTGAGATTTAGTCATGAATTAAGCCTCCAATACTGCAAGGCTTTGCATTTGCTTGTTATGCCATTCGATCAATTGAGCATAATCAAAATAGACTGAGGCCTGTTTGCTCTCCCCTGTCTTAATTGGTCGGGGAAATGAGGCATCAGTGCGCACGATATGACGTAATGATTCACGGCTTACATCTAGTAGTTCACAAGCTGTTTTGAATTGGACGCGGATTGGTTTGATAGTCATAAAAAAGCCCATATACGGAAGAATATGGGCTTAGTATGTTTTTGATTTTATTTAATAATCCTAGTTAGGACTAAGCAGTATCCTAGTTAGGGTTTTGGGAGTTTGCCCTTTTTAGCCATGATGCAACATTTTCATCACTTGGAAATTTATCAATACCAAGTAATTCGGCTTGAATTTTTAATGATTCGTATTGTGCATATGGTTTTGACGTATCAATCTTTGCTTGGGCTGATAAAGCTAAAATCAATTTTGCTACATTATTTTCAGCTCTTGTACTTCCTAGTTTGGATTTATCCTCAGTAGTTTGGATTGATTCCAGTTCTGTAATTTTTTTGTCTTTCTCTAAAAGGTCTGCTTTTAGTTTTTCATTTTCTTCTAAGAGTTGGTCACGTTGCTGTTGGCAATGTTCGAGCGAAGCATGTCCTACAATAGGGTTACCAATATTATTAATTGGTTGGTAAAAACTGTCATTAAATCCATTAATGATAATATTTTTAGATATTAAATATTTTTTTAAGTCCGTATTACTAATTGTATATTCGCACTCATAAGTATTTGAGTCTTGATCGTATTTAAATAATCCATTTTCTTTATCTACAGAAAGCACTAGTCCGAAAGCTTGAACAAATGTAGGGTTCTCATTTCTCCATGCCACATTTCTTGTTTGACTAATGCTTAATTGATTTGGATCATACCCACTAATTAAACACGCTACTTCAAACCCATTGAATACATCATAACTATAAAAAAAATCCTTATAACTTTTTGGATTATTCTCTTTCAAGTGTTCATCAAAGCTAAAATTACTATCAATCGATTGTAAAATTTCTAATAACTCAGATTTCTTGAATGCAAAATTTTCATAATTATTAGTATCAAAAGGCTTATTAGAACGGTAGGTCATCATCTAACTCCTTTTGTTTCCTTGCATCCATTATTTGGCTAATAAGATAATGGATAATTTCTAATTTTGATTGGTCACTTGGATTGGAAGCTTCCATAAAATCGCCGTTATATTGATTTTTTAAAATTACAGGCACCCAACCTTTGAAATCATCTTTTTTATAAACTCTTGGAGGTTCAAAGGCTTGCCCAATGGCTGAATTTAGAGCTTGAATGGCCTTAGTTATATCAAGGTGATTACCAATATACTGGTGAATTGCATCAATTGCATTTTCAATAGTGATGTATTCATCATCAGCACTATTAACAAGATCCAATAAACTTTTTGGAGTATTCTTATTTTGAGGAATCGGAGGCTTTTTATTCTCTATTTTTTGCTTCCAATGACTGAATGAACGTTTATTAATTAATAGTAAACCGCGTCCATATAGTTCAACCACATGGTCATCAAACGTTTTACCATCATTTCTTGTGTATTCTATTTCACCATTCTCACACGCCCCAAGAATCGCTAATTCTTTGACTTCCCGACATGTTCTATCAGCTTTACACCATTCATTTAAGATATCAGGCAATCTTAGCCATTCAGCATGATCAGAATACTTTGAACAATCATTACTATAATTGTTATACATAATGCCTCCCACAGCATCCCAATGAAATAGCTAAGTCAATCGAATTGGGCATTCAACTTTCGGGGATCAACCTAGACTTAGCAAACTGAATATAAACGATATTTAATTATATTTGTGCATGTTTGGGTAAATAGTCGGACAAGCTGTGTCGCAATAGAAATGTACGAATCGCAACCTGTCGCATGCGAATCGCAAACCGTTTGCGAAGTACAAAGTCATATGCAATAAGGCATACAAAGCCAATTCGCAAAATCGCAAGGTTTCTAGGGAAATAAATAAAATACAGATTTAGTGGCCAGTAATATCACTTAGTCTTTTTAAATTGAATGATGCTTTGATCTGCTATTTCTTCTAAATAATTGGCATACCACTGCATCATATTTGCCCTATCATCTAAATATTGGGCCTTGTTATATACCCCTGCTACACCGTCCTTGACATGGGCTAAAGCAGATTCAATATGACGTTCATCAAAGCCACGGTTATTTAGTAACGTACTGGCTATATGCCTAAAACCGTGTGGTGTCTGTCTACCCTCATAACCCATGCGCCGTAAAGCCATGATAAAAACTGTATCTGATTTAGGCTTACTCTTATCCGATCTGCTTGGGAATAAATACTCAGAATTGGTTTCATAGGTTTTTAATTCATTGAGTATGGCAATAGCTTGCTTAGGTAAAGGTACAATATGCTCACGGCGTTTCTTCATGCGCTCTTCGGGGATATTCCATAAACCTTGTTCTAGGTCGAACTCATCCCATTTAGCCCCTCTTAGCTCAGTAGGTCGACAAAACAGCATAGCTAAAAGCTGTAAGCCCATACGGACATCCATAGTCGGGTAATTATTAATAGCTCGGATTAAGGTGGGTAACTCCGCCTCACTCACATGGGCCATATTTTCTTTTTTGCCCTGCTGTAGATACTTCTGAATGCCCTCTAATGGGTTGTATTCAATTCGCCCTGTTACCTTTGCATAATCATAAATATCACGGCACATGGCCCGAACCCGGCTTACCTGTTCATAGATACCCTGCTTTTGCTGAATACCTTTTAAATGATTCATCCACTCAATAGGTTTTATGCTGGTGTACAAGCGTTTGCCAAAAATAGGGAATATATGCTTTTCCAATGCACCTTTATTTCGGGTCATGGTGTCATGCACCCATGTATTTACTTTGGTTTCTAACCATTCACGCGCTAGCACCTCGAAGGTTGCATTATTGTGATCCAGCTCTTGGCGTTTGCGTTCCTGCTTGGTAATAATTGGATTATCGCCGTGCGATGTGCGATATATCTAAAATAATCTCAGATGCTTTCTTTCTGGCACCTTTACCCGACAATTCAGGGTAAGTACCGATACCAAGCCATGACCACTTACCATCAGCCTTTTTATACCTGAATAGCCATGCTTTCTTACCATCAGGCTTTACACGGAAATATAAGCCATCGCCGTCTAACTCCCGATATTCTTTTAATTCAGGCTCAAGGTTAGCGAGTACTGTATCTGACAAAGGACGGCGTTTAATATCTGTTCTTTTCATGAGCTTGTACACCAGCGAGTTCAATAAATATTGCAATGTACATGACAGTGTACACGGCGTATGTACACTATAGCTAGTTATGTTTGGGTATGTTCAGGCAAGAAAAAAGGCTTGAACCCTTTAGATTCAAGCCTTTCATCTACTATTTAAAACATATTTGGGTATGTTTTGTTAGGAATATGGTGGAGGTGGCGGGAGTTGAACCCGCGTCCGCCAGCACTACGCTCGAGAATACTACATGCTTAGATATCGTCTACTGTTTTAACTCTTTGTGACCCGACGAACAGGGTACAAATCGCGATCCTCTTAATTTAGTACAAAACCCCGAGGCTTGGTTTTATACGGACTTGTGTGCGTGCGCTTCAGTCGGACTCTCTAACCACAAGTATTCGGAGAGGCGGACAAGCTGCCCTTAGGCAGCTAGAGCGTATGATTCGTCGTTTGCGACTAAAAAATGCAAATTTGATTTACGAGAGAAAATGCGCTCTCG
>RCUQ01000100.1_pt1 | contig 87354 bp, 70 predicted proteins | sample 2166351 | NCBI WGS metagenome assembly RCUQ01 (sample SAMN09932597, study PRJNA488358) | compost metagenome | feature: garden; material: soil; isolation source: compost soil in acetonitrile-enriched culture | place: Germany: Experimental Botanical Garden Goettingen | collected 2016-01-27
AACTGGATGATGTTTGCTACGACATTCGCGGCCCCGTGCTCGAAAAAGCGCGGCAGATGGAAGAAGACGGTCACAAGATTATTAAGCTGAATATCGGCAATCTGGCCGTATTCGGTTTCGACGCGCCAGACGAGATCGTGCAAGACATGATCCGCAATATGTCGAATGCCTCCGGCTACACCGATTCCAAAGGTTTGTTTGCACCGCGTAAAGCGATCATGCATTACACGCAGGAAAAGAAAATCACCGGCGTGACGATCGATGATATTTATCTCGGCAACGGTGCCTCCGAACTGATCGTGATGAGCATGAATGCCTTGCTCAATACCGGCGACGAAGTACTGGTGCCATCGCCAGACTATCCGCTGTGGACTGCTGCGGTCAGCTTGTCCGGCGGCAAGCCTGTGCATTATGTTTGCGACGAGCAGGCCGACTGGTTCCCGGACATCGAAGATATCAAGAGCAAGATCAATTCGAATACCAAGGCGATTGTCGTCATCAACCCGAACAATCCGACCGGTGCGCTGTACCCGGTGGAATTGCTGGAACAAATCGTTGAAGTTGCACGCCAGCATCAACTGATCGTGTTTGCAGATGAAATTTACGACAAGGTGCTGTACGACGGTAATACCCACACCTCGCTGGCGTCGCTGGCCGACGACGTGTTGTTCATTACCTTCAACGGTCTGTCGAAGAACTACCGTTCCTGCGGCTATCGCGCCGGCTGGATGGTGGTGTCGGGTGAAAAGCGTCATGCCCGTGATTACATCGAAGGCTTGAATATGCTGGCCTCGATGCGTCTGTGCGCCAACGTGCCGGGTCAGTACGCGATCCAGACCGCGCTTGGCGGCTATCAGAGCATTAACGATCTGGTGGCGCCGGGTGGCCGCCTGTTGCGTCAGCGTGATCTCGCGCACAAGCTGCTGACCGAGATTCCGGGCGTGACCTGCGTCAAGCCTAAATCAGCGCTGTATATGTTCCCGCGCCTGGACCCGAAGATGTACCCGATCAAGGACGATCAGGATTTTGCGCATCAATTGCTGGCAGAAGAAAGCGTATTGATTGTGCAGGGCACCGGCTTCAATTGCCCGACGACCGACCATTTCAGGGTAGTATTCTTGCCGAATTCGGATGATCTGACCGTGGCGATCGGCCGAATTGCGCATTTCCTTGAAGGCTATCGCAAGCGCCTGGGTTAAGCCCCGGCGTCTATTTTAGTCACCACGCTCTTCGCTTTGGAGAGCGCTGTTTTTCATGTGACATTATTTATACAGAGATTATGAAATCCATCAAAGTTGGCTTGTTAGGAATCGGCACCGTCGGTGCAGGTACATTCAATGTTCTGAAGCGCAATCAGGAAGAAATTTCCCGTCGCGCCGGCCATGGTATTGAAATCGTGATGGTGGCCGATCTGGACGTGGCACGCGCCAAAGAGCTGGTTGGTTCGCATTGTGAAGTGGTGAACGACGGCAATCTGGTGGTTTCCAATCCAGAGATCGATGTCGTGGTCGAACTGATCGGTGGCTATGGCATCGCCAAAGACCTCGTGCTCAAAGCAATCGCCAACGGCAAGCACGTGGTGACCGCCAACAAGGCTTTGCTGGCTACCCACGGTGATGAGATTTTCAAGGCAGCACAAGACAAAGGCGTGATGGTTGCGTATGAAGCGGCAGTGGCCGGCGGCATCCCTATCATCAAGGCCTTGCGTGAAGGCCTGACTGCCAACCGTATCGAATGGATCGCCGGTATCATCAACGGCACCACCAACTTCATCCTGTCCGAAATGCGCGACAAGGGCTTGGACTTCGATACCGTTTTGAAAGAAGCACAACGTCTGGGTTATGCCGAGGCAGATCCTACCTTCGATATCGAAGGCATCGACGCGGCCCACAAGGCGACCCTGATGTCGGCGATTGCATTCGGCATACCTGTGCAGTTCGACAAAGCACACGTCGAGGGCATCACCAAGCTGGAAGCGGTTGACATTCGTTACGCTGAACAACTCGGCTATCGCATCAAATTGCTGGGTATCGCCAAACGCACGCCGCAAGGCATCGAATTGCGCGTACACCCGACGCTGATCCCGGCCAAACGCCTGATCGCGAACGTAGAAGGTGCGATGAATGCGGTACTGGTGCAGGGCGATGCAGTGGGCGCCACGCTGTACTACGGCAAAGGTGCCGGCGCTGAGCCGACCGCCTCGGCAGTGATTGCCGATCTGGTGGATATCGCCCGTCTGGCTGATGCAGAACCGGCGCATCGCGTGCCGCATCTGGCATTCCAGCCGAACGCCATGGCCGATACACCTATTCTGCCGATTTCGGAAGTAACGACCAGCTACTACCTGCGTATGCACGTAGCGGATAAATTGGGCGTGTTGGCAAATGTCACCAGCATTTTGGCCGATTCGACGATTTCGATCGATGCGATGTTGCAAAAGGAACCAGCACTCGGCGAGACACAGACCGACATCATCATGCTGACGCACCAGACGCAAGAGAAAAACGTCGAGGCCGCGATCCAGAAAATCGAAGCCTTGCCGACCGTGATCGGCAAAGTGACCAAGATCCGCCTGGAACACCTGAGCTAATCCTGCCGTCATCCGCGGTGAAGCTGGTTTTGACCGGCTTCACCGCAGTACTTCCGCATTTTTTAAGCGGATTTCACGCAAATCAGTCAGCTTGCCCCGGCAACGCGCCTTGTTCTGCTCCCTACGCCTGCTCCCGACGCTATAATACGGCTCTGTATGTAATGCGTCGTCCTGCCTGAATCATCCTGTTTCCAGAGCAAGTCGGCCACCAACCAAATTAATTACTCTATGCAATACATCTCCACACGCGGCCTGGCGCCGGCACAATCGTTTTCTGAAATTTTGCTGGGCGGTTTGGCGCCTGATGGTGGCTTGTATCTGCCTGAGACTTACCCGCAGGTCAGCGATGCCGAACTCGAAGCGTGGCGCACTTTGTCGTATGCCGATCTGGCTTACGAAGTGCTGCGCAAGTTCGCCACCGATATTCCGGATGCCGATCTGAAGGCACTGGTCCACAAAACCTATACGGCGGATGTCTACCGCAATGTGCGTCACGGCGAAGAAGCTGCGCGCATCACGCCTTTGCGTACGGTAGAAGAAAAGAATGGCAGCAAGCTGGTATTGCAAGCCTTGTCGAATGGCCCGACGCTGGCCTTCAAGGATATGGCGATGCAATTACTCGGCAATCTGTTCGAGTACACGCTGGCCAAGCAGCACGCTGAATTGAATATCTTCGGTGCAACCTCGGGTGATACCGGTAGCGCCGCCGAATACGCGATGCGCGGCAAGAAGGGCATACGTGTCTTCATGCTGTCGCCGCACAAGAAAATGAGCGCATTCCAGACCGCGCAAATGTTCAGTCTGCAAGACCCGAATATTTTCAACATCGCGGTCGAAGGCGTGTTTGATGATTGTCAGGATATGGTCAAGGCCGTCTCGAACGATCACAGCTTCAAGCAACAGCAAAAAATCGGCACCGTCAATTCGATCAACTGGGCGCGTGTGGTGGCGCAAGTGATTTACTACTTCCGCGGTTACCTGAGCGCGACCACCAGCAATGAACAAAAAGTATCGTTCACGGTCCCGTCCGGCAATTTCGGTAACATCTGCGCAGGCCATATCGCCCGCATGATGGGTTTGCCGATCGACCAGCTGGTCGCTGCCACCAATGAAAACGATGTGCTGGATGAGTTCTTCCGCACCGGCGTCTATCGCGTACGCAAGTCGGCCGAGACTTACCACACCACCAGCCCGAGCATGGATATCAGCAAGGCATCCAACTTCGAGCGCTTCGTCTACGATTTGCTCAATCGCGATGGTGATCGTGTGCGTGCGCTGTTCCAAAAAGTGGAAACAGAGGGCGGCTTCGATTTGTCTGGCAAGCCGGGCAGCGATGGCGATGAATTCAAGAACATTGCGCAGTTCGGTTTTACTTCCGGAAAATCGACCCACAGCGACCGTGTCGCTACCATCCGCGACTTGCAAAACAAGTACGAGCTGATGATAGACACGCATACCGCGGATGGCGTGAAGGTGGCGCGTGAGCACCAGAAGCCAGGCGTCACCATGATCGTGCTGGAAACCGCCTTGCCAGCCAAGTTCAATGAAACCATACGTGAAGCGCTGGGACGCGATGCAGATCGTCCGGCCGGCTTTGAAAATATTGAAGACTTGCCGCAGCGCTTTGAAGTGATGCCGGCCGATGTACATCAGATGAAAACCTTCATCGCCAAGCACACCGGTCTCTAAACGTAGGAACGCTACGGCTCTGCCGTAGCGCTTGTTGGACCAGGGCGAGCGGGGCGCTATGCTCCGCTTACTATCGTTACATGACCCATTATCGAGCCCAGCATGACTGAACCAAAACCGATGTTGAGTGTGGCCGAAGCGCTGGCCTTCCTGCTTTCTTCTGCAACAAAAATTACTGAGACCGAAGTCTTGCCGACGCTGGACGCGAACGGTCGCATTCTGGCCGTCGCGCAGGATTCGCAACTGGATGTGCCTCCAGTCGACAATACCTCGATGGATGGCTATGCGGTACGCGCTGCCGATTGCACCAGTGGTGAGGCGGTATTGCGTGTCAGCCAGCGTATTCCGGCTGGTCATGTCGGCCAGCCGCTGGAAGCCGGTTGTGCGGCACGCATCTTTACCGGTGCGATGATTCCGCAAGGCGCCGATGCGGTCGTGATGCAGGAAATGTGCGTTGCGTCCAAGGATGCGGACGGCGATCTGGTGACGATCAAACACAAGCCGCCGTCAGGCGAATGGATACGCCGTGCCGGTGAAGACATCCGCGCTGGCAGCACCATACTGCATGCAGGCCAGCGCTTGCGGGCACAGGAACTGGGACTGGCCGCTTCGGTCGGTCTGGCGCAATTGCCGGTAGTGCGCAAACTGCGCGTGGCGGTTTTCTTTACCGGTGATGAGTTGGCGATGCCGGGCGAAGTACTCAAACCGGGTGCGATCTATAACTCGAATCGATTTACGCTGCGTGGCCTGCTGGAAAACCTCGGTTGCGAGATCAGCGATTTCGGCATCGTGCCGGACACGCTGGCAGCGACGCGCGATACCTTGCGTCGTGCCGCGGCTGAAAATGATTTGATCATTACTTCTGGTGGTGTCTCGGTCGGTGAAGAAGATCACATCAAGCCAGCGGTCGAAGCCGAAGGTCATTTGAATATGTGGCAAATCGCGGTCAAGCCCGGCAAGCCACTGGCATTCGGGCAGGTGACACGCGGCGCGCAGGCGGGCAGTGCTTTCTTCCTCGGTTTGCCGGGCAATCCGGTGTCCAGCTTTGTGACCTTCATGCTGTTTGTGCGACCGTTCATTCTGCGCCTGCAAGGGGTGGAGCAGGTGCAGCCTAAGGCCTATGCGATGCGTGCCGACTTCAATTTGAACAAGGCCGATAAGCGCAATGAATTCCTGCGTGCCAAAATCAATGCAGATGGTGGCCTGGATTTATTCCCGAACCAGAGCTCAGGCGTGCTGACCTCGACCGTATGGGGTGATGGCCTGATTGATCATCCGCCGGGCAAGACCATAGCGGCCGGTGATACCGTGCGATTTATTTCATTTAGCGATTTGATGTACTGATATGAATATTCAACTCCGTTTTTTTGCCAGCGTGCGTGAAGCACTGAAACTGGCGCAAGAATCCGTGACTGTGCCGGCCCATGTCAAAACCGTCGGTGATGTACGTGCCTTTCTGCGCGAGCGCGGCGGCGTGTGGGCCGAGGTGCTGGCGGATGGTCGTCCGCTGCGCATGGCCTACAATCAGGAAATGACGGGTGCTGACACCGAAATTGAAGACGGTAGCGAGGTGGCGTTTTTCCCTCCGGTAACCGGCGGCTGATCAGGACGGAGCAGAGCACATGCCTATACGCGTACAAGCCGAAGATTTTGATGTCAGCAAGGAAGTCGCTGATTTGCGCGCAAACAGCCCGCAAATCGGTGCCGTCGTGACTTTTATCGGCACTGTGCGCGATATCAACGACGGCTCCAGCGTGGCTGAAATGGAGCTCGAGCATTATCCGGGCATGACCGAAAAAGCGCTGCAAAACATCGTCGAGCAAGCGAAGGCGCGTTGGCCTATTTTTGATGCGCTGGTGATCCATCGCATCGGTCCTTTGCTGCCGCTCGAGCAAATCGTTTTGGTTGCCGTGACCTCGGCCCATCGCGGCGAAGCATTCTCCGCCTGTGAATTCATCATCGATTATCTGAAGACCGATGCGCCATTCTGGAAGAAGGAACAGACACCGGACGGCGCCCGCTGGGTAGATGCCCGCTCCACCGACGACACCGCGCTGGCGAAGTGGAAGCTGCCGTCGCCCGATAGCGGAGCGGCCAAGTGAGCTGGCTCGCAGTTGGCCTCGGTGCAGCACTGGGCGCCTGGCTGCGCTGGGGTTTGGGTATCTGGTTCAATATGGTGAATAGCCATGTGCCGGTCGGCACATTGGCAGCCAATCTGGTCGGCGGCTATCTGGTTGGCATCGCCGTCGCTTTCTTCTCTGGTCATCCCGGTGTACCGCCGGAATGGCGTTTGTTTGCGATTACCGGCTTCCTCGGTGGTCTGACCACTTTCTCTACGTTTTCAGCTGAAGCGGTATTGCTGCTGCAGCGTGGCGACTATATGTGGGCGCTGGCGCATACCGCGCTGCACCTGATAGGCTCGATCGCATGCTGTATCGCCGGCTTTGCCACCTATCGCGCATTCGCTGCATAGACTACTATGGACGCTAGCAGCCGCATTCGGGCTGCTCAGCAATCTGCTAACACCTGTCGCACCTGCTACCTCTCTTTTTCCACGATTTCTGCCCGTTTTGGGCAAAATTGCGGGCTTTTTAGAGCTATTCCGGCATCTCCCGCTTGAAAAGTAGTTGCTTGACCCAATTTTCTTTCCATTAATGAATTCTTCTTTGGAGAGTATGCAATGCGTCTCGATAAACTAACTACGAAGCTGCAGGAAGCGCTCGCTGATGCGCAAAGCCATGCAGTCGGCAACGATAATCAATACATAGAACCGGTACACGTACTGGTCGCCCTGTTAAGTCAGGACGACAGCAGCACGCGTTCGCTATTGCAACGCGCCGGTGCCAATATCAATGGCATGACCACTGCCTTGCGCAGTGCGCTGGATCGCCTGCCTAAGGTGTCCGGCAATGGCGGTGAAGTACAGATAGGGCGCGACCTCAGTTCCTTGCTGAATCTGGCGGACAAAGAGTCGCAAATGCACGGCGATCAATTCATCGCGACCGAAATGGTGCTGCTGGCGCTGACCGAAGACAAATCGGAAGCCGGCAAGATTGCACGTGAAAACGGCTTGACGCGCAAAGCGCTGGAAGCTGCGATCAAGGCTGTGCGCGGCAGTGCCAAAGTGGACTCCGCAGATGGCGAAGGTCAGCGCGAAGCACTCAAAAAATACACGCTGGATCTGACCGAGCGTGCGCGCATCGGCAAACTGGATCCGGTCATCGGCCGTGATGATGAAATTCGTCGCGCCATTCAGGTATTGCAACGACGCTCGAAGAATAACCCGGTCTTGATCGGTGAGCCTGGCGTCGGTAAAACCGCCATCGTCGAAGGCCTGGCGCAACGTATCGTCAACGGCGAAGTACCGGAGAGCCTCAAAGGCAAACGCGTGCTGTCGCTGGACATGGCTTCGCTACTGGCGGGTGCCAAGTATCGCGGTGAATTCGAAGAACGCCTGAAAGCAGTTCTGACCGAGCTGGCGGAAGACGAAGGACAGACCATCGTCTTCATCGATGAAATGCATACGCTGGTCGGTGCCGGTAAGGCCGAAGGTGCGATGGATGCTGGCAATATGCTGAAACCTGCGCTGGCACGTGGCGAGCTGCACTGCGTCGGCGCCACCACGCTGGATGAGTACCGCAAATACATCGAAAAAGACGCGGCACTGGAACGTCGCTTCCAAAAGATCATCGTGGCCGAACCAACGGTAGAAGCGACGATTGCGATCTTGCGCGGCTTGCAGGAAAAATATGAGCTGCATCACGGTGTCGACATTACCGATCCGGCTATCGTCGCGGCGGCTGAGCTGTCGCATCGCTACATTACTGATCGCTTCTTGCCAGACAAGGCGATCGATCTGATCGATGAAGCCGCATCCAAGATCAAGATCGAACTCGATTCCAAACCGGAAGTGATGGACAAGCTGGATCGTCGCGTCATCCAGTTGAAGATCGAACGTGAAGCCATCAAGAAAGAGAAAGACGAAGCATCGCAAAAACGTCTGGCCCTGATCGAAGAAGAGATCGCGCGCCTCGGACGTGAGTATGCCGATCTGGAAGAAATCTGGAAGGCGGAAAAATCGTCGGCGCAGGGTAGTCAGCACATCAAGGAAGAAATTGAAAAAGTGCGGCTGCAGATGGAAGAAGCCACGCGCAAGAGCGATTGGCAGCGCGTCTCTGAACTGCAATACAGCACGCTGCCTCAACTGGAAGCGCAGCTGAAAAACGCCGTCAAGGGTGAAGTGTCAGCTGGCAAACCGCAGCTGGTACGGACGCAGGTCGGAGCGGAAGAAATTGCCGAAGTCGTGTCGCGTGCTACTGGTATTCCAGTCTCGCGCATGATGACGGGTGAACGTGAAAAACTATTGCAGATGGAAGATGCACTGCATAAGCGCGTGGTCGGTCAGCATGAGGCGATCGTCGCCGTGTCGGATGCGATTCGTCGTTCGCGCGCAGGTCTGGGTGATCCTGACCGGCCATATGGCTCCTTCATGTTCCTCGGGCCTACCGGTGTTGGTAAAACAGAGCTGTGCAAGGCGCTGGCATCCTTCATGTTCGACACCGAAGATTCGCTGATCCGTATCGACATGAGCGAGTTCATGGAGAAGCATTCGGTTGCGCGTCTGATCGGTGCGCCGCCAGGCTATGTCGGCTACGAAGAAGGCGGTTATCTGACCGAGGCGGTGCGGCGCAAACCTTATTCGGTGATTCTGCTCGATGAAATCGAAAAGGCGCATCCGGATGTCTTCAACGTCTTGTTGCAAGTGCTGGATGATGGTCGCATGACGGATGGTCAGGGTCGCACGGTAGACTTCAAAAACACCGTGATAGTCATGACGTCGAATCTGGGTTCGCACAAAATCCAGTCGATGGAAGGCAATGAACCGGCACTGATCAAGATGGCGGTCATGGCTGAAGTGCAAGGTCACTTCCGTCCCGAGTTCATCAACCGTATCGATGAAATCGTGGTGTTCCATGCACTGGACGAAAAGAACATCGGCTCGATCGCGAAGATCCAGTTGCAGGTGTTGGAAAAACGTCTGGCACGTATGGATATGTCGATGGACGTCAGCGAAGATGCTTTGCAGAAAATTGCAGAAGCCGGTTTCGATCCTGTGTATGGTGCGCGTCCCTTGAAACGTGCGATCCAGCATCAGATCGAAAATCCTTTGTCCAAGGCGATCCTGGAAGGGAAGTTTGGACCCAAGGATGTGATCTCGGTCGATGTGCAGGACGGCGAACTGGTGTTCGGCAAGAAGTAATCGTAAGTACGGAAGTAAGAAAAGCCCGCCATGCGCATAGCATGGCGGGCTTTTTTATTTTGACGAACGTCAGCTTAATTGCTCATGCACTGATGGTCATCAGGCTGGCATTGCCGCCCGCCGCAGTAGTATTGATGCAGACCGCACGCTCACTGGCCAGACGCCAGAGCGGAATCGGCTGCGGAAAGCTGGTCGTCACCACTGGGACGATCACGCCTTCGCGTGCGGCCAGTGCGCTGCGTAACTCGGCTTTGTGTTGGCCATGCTCCAGTAAAGCGAGACGCAAATCGTCGCAAGCATGCTGATGCTCAACGAGTGTGATGCTGGCGCGCAAGCGCGGCGGAAAGTCGCTTGGAATCAGTCGCGCCGTATGATGCAGCAAGACGATTTGATTGCCGCTGGCATAGGCTGCGAGCAATTGATTCAATAGGGCGGCCGTTGTTTCGGCGACGCACAGGACCGCACCTCTGGCATGGAAGTGCAGGCGATTGAGCTCACCGGTGACGCCACGCAAATGCATGATTTTTCCCAGCAGGCTGCTGCGCGCATAGAGCGCGACTAACTCGCTTAATTGTTGTTGCTCGTGCTGCATGCTCCATGTCAGAAATTCCGCCAGCAGGGTTTGCATCTGCTGCGTTTCTTTTGCATCCTCGACATCAGTGATGATGCTGTGACCCAGACTGCGGCTTTCCTGTTGCAGCCGCCGCAAATACAGCGGCCCGCCGGCTTTTGGGCCAGTGCCGGATAAGCCTTCGCCGCCGAAGGGTTGTACGCCGACCACTGCACCGACCATATTCCGGTTCACATAGATATTGCCGACGTGTGCATGCTGCACGATGCAGTTGATGGTTTCATCGATACGGCTATGTATGCCTAGCGTCAGCCCGTAGTTGCTGGCATTGATATCGTTGATGAGTTGCGCCAGTTCGTCGCGTTCAAAGCACAGGATATGCAATACCGGGCCGAACACTTCCTGCTGCAATGCGTTGATGCTGTCTATCTCTATGATGCAGGGCGCGATGAAGCTGCCGTGTGCGGTGTCCGGTGCTAATGCGCATTGCCAGACCCGGCTTTCTGCGTGTTTGCGTTTTACTTGTTCTGTATAGGCTTGCAGATGGGCTTGTGCCTCGGCATCAATCACGGGGCTTATATCCGTTGCCAGCCGGTCCGGGCTGCCTGTCTGCAATTCAGCCAGCGCACCGCGCAGCATGTGCAACGTTGGCTCGGCGATCTCGCTTTGCAGGCACAACACGCGCAAGGCTGAACAGCGCTGGCCCGCACTGTCGAAGGCGGAGCTGATGACGTCGCGCACCACTTGTTCGCACAGCGCCGAAGAGTCGACGATCATCGCGTTTTGACCACCGGTTTCTGCGATCAGCGGAATATCTCTGCCTTCATGGATGCCACGTTGCACCAGCTTGCGATGGATGCCGCTGGCCACTTGCGTGGAACCGGTGAAGACCACGGCACTGACCCGTGTATCGGCCACCAGTTGCGCACCTATACTTTCGCCCTGGCCAGGGACAAACAGCAAAGCGTTATCTGGTACACCGGCCTGATGCAAGAGCTGCACCGCATGGAAGGCAATCAGCGAAGTCTGTTCTGCTGGTTTGGCCAGCACCACATTACCGGCTGCCAGCGCCGCGCTGACCTGGCCAATGAAAATCGCCAGCGGGAAGTTCCATGGGCTAATGCATAAGACCAGCCCCAATCCAGAGTCTGCCGCAGCGGCGGTGTTGATAGCCTGTGCGCTGTAGTAGCGCAGAAAATCTATCGCTTCACGCAGCTCGCCGATGGCATTCGGTATCGTCTTGCCGGCTTCACGCACGGCGAGTGCGATGAATTCCGTGGCATGAGCCTGCAATAAATCGGCGGCCCGCTGCAAGATCGTCGCGCGCTCTTGCGCCGATGTTGTTTGCCACGCAGTCAGGCCACCGGTGGCATGCTGCAGTGCCTGCTCTGCATGGCTGTGATTTGCCTGCATCACGCTGCCGACCAGATCGCGCCGATCTGCCGGATTGCGTATCTCTATCGTAGTGCCGGTTACCGGCTTACCTGTCAGTGGTACGGCATGCCATTGCTGTTTGCCGTATGCATTCAAGGCCAGACTGAGCGCACGCAAGGCATGCTCGTCGCTCAGATCTATTCCACTTGAATTACGTCTTTCCTTGCCATACAAATCCGCTGGCAGGCATAGCGCCGGATGCGGCGTACCGCCAAACTGAGCCGCGAGTGTGACCGGGTCTTGGAGTAGCTCGGCAGTGCTGATCTTGTCATCGACAATTTGATTCACGAAGGATGAGTTCGCGCCATTTTCCAGCAGGCGTCGCACCAGATAGGCGAGCAGGGTTTGATGTGAACCGACTGGCGCATAGATGCGGCAGGGTACATTTAACTGTGCGCTGCCGACGATCTGGTCGTACAGGGTTTCACCCATCCCATGCAGGCACTGGAATTCGTAATTTGTCACATTCATCGCCAATGCCTGTTGGTAAATGGCGGCAAAGGTCAGTGCATTGTGCGTGGCGAATTGCGGGTAGATGAGGTCGCTGGCAGCCAGCAATTTTTGCGCGCACAGCAGGTAGGACAGATCGGTGTAGGCCTTGCGGGTATAGACCGGGTAGCCGGACAAGCCATCGACTTGTGCGCGTTTGATTTCGCTATCCCAGTACGCGCCCTTGACCAGACGCAGCATGAACTTCCTGCCACTGCGCTGCGCCAGATCGATCAGATAGTCGATCACATAAGGACAACGCTTTTGGTAAGCCTGCACCACGAAGCCTATGCCGTCGTAGCCGCTCAGCTCGGGATCGAAGGCGAGTGCTTCCATCAGATCCAGCGATAGCTCCAGACGATCCGCTTCTTCGGCATCGATATTGAGACCGATGTCGTAGTGCTTCGCCAGCAGCACCAGTTGCTTTAAGCGCGGCAGTAACTCCTGCATCACGCGTGTGCGTTGCGCTCGTACATATCGCGGGTGCAGTGCCGATAACTTGACCGAAATGCCGGGGCCTTGGTAGATGCCGACCACACCGCGCTGTGCGCTGGATGCGCCGATGGCATGGATAGCCTTGCTGTAAGACGCAAAATATCTCGCGGCATCGGCCGCAGTCATCGCTGCTTCACCCAACATATCGTAGGAGTAGCGATAGCCCTTTGCTTCATGTACCCGACTTTGCTCGAGTGCGGCGCTGATGGTCTGGCCAGCGACGAATTGATCGCCCAACAGACGCATCGCCAGATCCAGCCCTTTACGTATCAGCGGCTCGCCACCCTTGTTGAGCAGACGACTTAGCGCGGCGGCCAGTCCGTCTTCACTCGCGCTATGCAATAGCTTGCCGGTGATCAGCAGGCCCCAGCTGGCGGCATTGACGAATAGCGAGGGTGAGGCACCCAGATGACTGCGCCAGTCACCCTGGCTGATCTTGTCGGCGATCAGGCGGTCGGCGGTTGCCTGATCGGGGATGCGCAGCAAGGCTTCGGCCAGACACATCAGCGCGACACCTTCGTCTGATGACAGCGAGAACTCATGCATCAGCGCATCGACGCCGGAAGCATGACTGCGTTTGGCACGTACCTTTTCTACTAATTCTTGTGCCTGTATCTGGCTGGCAGCTTGCAGCGCCGGATCGATTGTTATCCGGGCCAGCATGTCCTGTACGGCGGCGACTTCATCGCGGCGGCAGGCGCTGCTGATGGCGTCACGCAAGGGCGTGGCCGGGCTGCTTAGCTCTGCCGCAAGTGCCGTGAAGGGAATAAAGTCTGAACCGGCCTTGTCCCGAGTTTGTGCGGTAGCCGGGCTAGTTGAATTCGAGTCGCTGTTGGGACGCATAGTCTGATGTTCCAGATAAATGATTCATCCTTGATCCAAGACCCTAAACTCTGTCATGCCCAGCATAGCGCGTGTGACGCAACGATTAAAGCAATTCCACACTATCCAGATTCAAATAACAGCTTTCGCGCGTGGTCGTGACAAAGTCTGCGAGGTAGGGCTTCTCGGATGTCTCCGGCAGACAAGCCGCATACAGGCGACCGGTCAGGCCGTCTGCAGTAATCCGTTTGGCCAGTACGTAATCGCGATTCAAATAATTTTGTGCGGCCCATACCGGCAAGGTCGCAATGCCACGCCGGCTGGCTACCAGCTGCAGCATCGCCACTGTCAACTCGGTGGTGCGACGTGCGACTTGTACGCCCGCCGGTTTTAATACCTGGCGCACCACGTCCAGCATATCGTCAGGCACCGGATAGGTAATCAGCGTATCGCCGATGAAGTCTTCTGCCGTCAGGAAGTCCTTGCCAGCCAGCGGATGATCATGCGCGACCAGCGCCACGATTTCGAAGCGGAACAGCGCGTGGTAGTCGACTTTTTCATCCGGATCGATTTCGGCGACGATGGCGACATCGGCACGGTGTTCATACAGCAGACCGACCGGATCGGCCTGAAAGCCGGACACGATGTCGAGCTCGACCTCTGGCCAGCGGCCACGGAACACATCCATCGCCGGCATCAGCCAGTCGAAGCAGGTGTGGCATTCGACCGCTATGCGTAACTGTCCGGCCACGCCTTGCGCCAGACGCACCAGGTCGCGCTCGGTCTCGGCCACTTGCGGCAGCACGCTTTCAGCCAGCTTTAACAGGCGTTCACCGGCCGGGGTAAAGCGCACCGGGGTGGTCTTGCGCTCAAACAGCGCAGTCCCGTGATGGTCTTCCAACTGCTTGATTTGATGGGATAAAGCCGATTGCGTGACATTCAGCAAGGAAGCCGCGCGCAGCAGATTGCCAGCCTCGCGCAGGGCTAACAGGGTTTTCAGGTGGCGTAATTCAAGGATGGACTGCATTATGAATTTTTCTCATGATGAATCTGAATATTTATCGTTTGAATCATAGTCCATCTGCGCGCACCATGGCAAGCTTCAAAAATTGATATTGGAGTAGGGCATGGCAAAGGCGCACATCTTGGGTTTTCCCCGCATCGGGGCACAGCGCGAATTGAAGTTCGCAGTTGAATCGTTCTGGCGTGGTGATACCGAACTGGCAGCATTGCAGGAAACCGGTAAAACTCTGCGTCAGCGTCACTGGGCGATCCAGGCTGAAGCCGGTCTGGACTATGTTTCTGTCGGCGATTTCGCATGGTATGACCAGGTGTTGAATACGCTGGCCTTGCTGGGTGCCGTGCCAACCCGCTTCAAATTTGATCCGAAAAAACTGACGCTGGCCGATTACTTCACGCTGGCGCGTGGCAATCCAGAGCACTTTGCGATGGAAATGACCAAATGGTTCGATACCAACTATCACTATCTGGTACCGGAATTCACCGCTGACGTCAGCTTCGACGGTGGCGTCGACTGGTTGTTTGAAGAAAATGCAGAAGCAGTGGCACTCGGTCATGTGACCAAGGTCACGCTGGTCGGGCCATTGAGCTTGCTCTACCTCGGCAAGATCAAATCCGGTGTTGCCAACAAACTGGACCTCTTGCCTAAGGTCATCGCCGGTTACCAGAAAGTATTGAAGCGCTTGCAGGATGCAGGTGTGGAATGGGTACAGATCGATGAACCTATTCTGGCTCTGGAACTGGATGCGGCATGGCGCGCAGCGTTTGAGCCGACCTACAAAGCCTTGTCGCCGACCGCGCCTAAGCTCTTGCTGGCTACTTACTTCGATCAGGTGCGTGAGCACAGTGCCTTGCTGCGCAGTTTGCCGGTGGCCGGTGTGCATCTGGATCTGGTGCGTGGTGCGGCGCAGTTGCCTGAGTTCCTGAAAGACTGGCCGCAATATCGCGTACTGTCGGCGGGTGTGGTGGATGGTCGCAATATCTGGCGTGCTGACCTCGATAGCGCACTGGCTTTGCTGCAACCTTTGCAGGCCACCCTCGGTGAGCGCCTGTGGGTCAGCGCAAGCTGCTCGCTGTTGCACGTGCCGGTGGATCTGGAAAATGAAAATAAACTGGATGCCGAACTCAAGGGCTGGCTCGCGTTTGCAACGCAAAAAGTGTCGGAAATCAGTGCGCTCAAACGCGCATTGAATGGCCAGAAACAAGAAGTGGAAGCGCAATTCCAGACCGCAGCACTGGCTGTGGCAGTGCGCAAGGTCTCGCCACGTATCCATAATCCGCTGGTGCAAAAACGCCTGAGCCAGATCGATAGTATTTCGGCAGATCGCCAGCATGGTTTTTCTGAGCGCATCGTCAAGCAACAGGCACGCTTCAACTTGCCAGCGTTCCCGACCACGAATATCGGTTCCTTCCCGCAAACAGCAGATATCCGTCAGGCTCGTGCGCAATACAAACGTGGCGACATCGGTCATCTGGACTACCTGAACCGCATGCGCGAAGAAGTGCGTCTGGTGGTCCAGAAGCAGGAAGAAATCGGTCTCGATGTGCTGGTGCATGGTGAGCCGGAACGCAATGACATGGTCGAGTACTTTGGTGAGCAACTGTGGGGCTATGCCTTCACTGCAAACGGCTGGGTACAAAGCTATGGCTCGCGCTGCGTCAAACCACCATTCATCTACGGTGACGTGTATCGTCCGGAGGCGATGACGGTAGGCTGGAGTGAGTTTGCCCAAAGCCTGACATCGAAACCAATGAAAGGGATGCTGACTGGTCCGGTCACGATGTTGCAATGGTCCTTCGTACGTGACGATCAGCCGCGCGATCAGACCGCCTTGCAAATCGCGCTGGCCTTGCGTGATGAAGTAGTGGATCTGGAAAAGGCCGGTATCGGCATGATCCAGATCGATGAGCCTGCCTTCCGTGAAGGTCTGCCCTTGAAAGCTGCCGACTGGCCGCATTACCTCGAGTGGGCGGTGAAAGCCTTCCGTATCAGTGCCTCCGGTGTGCAGGACGACACGCAGATTCACACGCATATGTGCTATTCGGAGTTCAATGACATCCTGCCGTGGATCGCCGCGATGGACGCGGACGTGATCACGATCGAAACCTCACGTTCAGATATGGAATTGCTCGACGGTTTCGGCGAGTTTGCCTACCCGAACGACATCGGTCCTGGCGTCTACGATATCCACTCGCCACGCGTGCCGAAAGTGGAAGAGATGCAGCGTCTGTTGCGCAAGGCACGTGGTGTGATTCCTGATCAGCGTCTGTGGGTCAACCCGGATTGCGGCCTGAAAACACGCGGCTGGCCGGAAACCATCGCAGCATTGGAAAACATGGTGCTGGCGGCGCGGACCTTGCGTGAAGAAGTGACGAAACAGGAACAAGTCGCTTAAGCTGCTAAGCTAAGCAGCTCAGGCAAAACGGGTACAGCGCGCGCTGTACCCGTTTTTTTTATGCTGTTTGCCAGCTTGCCCCACATCTAAGGCGATACGTGGTGCTGCGGGGCGATAGCGCCCCCGGAAGCGGTAATCGTATGTATTCAAGCCGGTAATTGTTAGAATGGCGTATTACCGGGCCGTGCCGCTGTTGCCGCACGCGCTTCCTTCCCTCATTCTTGCCAAGATAGACACTCCCTATGTTGAGTTACCGCCATGCCTTCCATGCAGGCAATCACGCCGATGTACTCAAGCATCTGGTCCTGATTCAGCTGCTGAAATACCTGAATCAAAAAGACACGCCGTATATGTACATTGATACCCATTCCGGTGCCGGTGTGTATGCGCTGGATGGCAACTATGCCGCCAAAAATGCCGAATTCGAAACCGGCATTTCCAAACTATGGGATCGCAAGGACTTACCGCCGGCGCTGGCTGAGTATGTCGATGTCGTCAAAGCGCTCAACCCTAGCGGCAAGATGCGCTATTACCCGGGTTCGCCTTATTGCGCCGACAGTGTCATGCGTGATCAGGACCGTTTGCGCCTGTTTGAATTACACCCGGCCGACAGCAAATTGCTGGCTGATAATTTCCGCAAGCTGGAAGCGCATGCGGCCGAGCAGGGCAAGCGTCCTACCGTGCGCGGCAAGCGCATCATGATAGATCGTGCAAATGGTTTTCAGGGTTTGAAGGCTTTGTTGCCGCCACCATCGCGTCGCGGTCTGGTGCTGATCGATCCACCGTATGAAGACAAGACCGATTACCGCAGCGTGGTGCAGACTGTCTCTGATGCTTTGACGCGTTTTGCTACCGGCACCTATGCGGTCTGGTATCCGGTGCTCAATCGCCTCGAATCGCGTCAACTGCCAGACAAATTAAAACGCCTGTCAGCCAATGGCTGGCTGAATGTGACCTTGTCGGTCACCACACCATCGCCGGACGGTTTCGGTTTGCATAGCAGTGGTATGTTTGTGCACAACCCGCCGTGGACGCTGGAACCGCTATTGCGCGAATTGATGCCGTATCTGGTCAAGCATTTGGGTGGGGATGAAGGGGCCGGATTTACGCTGGAAACCGGTCAAACTGTCGCCACCAATACCGGAACGCGGCGAGTATAAGGGCAAGCTGTAGACAGGTGTGACTCTTGTACCGAAAAACCACAATGAGTTTGCAATTTTTTACGATTGAAAATACGAGGCAGGCAGAAGGCTTGCGTCATAGAAATATTAACGGAATAATGGTTTAATTGATTTACAGGTGTTGCTACAGATGCTTGTCTGTAGCGATACATCATTCATCCAAGCGTGTTGTTTAAAAGCGGTCTAAAAAATAACAATGAAGACACCGTCTGGATGTAGACAAAGTTTGATCGAATACGAATGCCGTAATGCTTGCGCATTAGCGGCATTTTTCAAGATTTAACAGGAACGTGAAGTGGCTGATCTAAACGTTCTGCAGAATAGACTGAGACAACAATCTTGATGATCACCAACCTCGATCAGCATTTGCCTGATGACCATCCCCGCGTAAAGGAATTCTTCCTGGCGCGACAGCCCATATTGGATAACGCGCAAGATCTGGTGGCCTACGAACTTTTGTTCCGGCGCGCTTTGTCAGGTCCCGCCAATGTGGTCGATGATCTGGCCGCAACCGCTACCGTGATTGCCCATGCATCTGAACTGGGGATCAGCAACGTCATCGGGAATTCGCTCGGCTTCTTCAACGTTGACGCTGCAGTATTGATGTGCGATTTCGTGAATTTTCTGCCGTGCGACAAGGTTGTACTCGAGATTCTGGAGACGGTAGAAATCACGCATGAGTTGGTGGCACGGGTTGCGGTATTGGTAGAGCAGGGCTTTACCTTTGCGCTGGATGACGTCATCTCGCATTCCGATGCGCTCAAACAATTGCTGCCGCTGATCAAGATCATCAAGATCGATATCACCGGTATGAACAAGGACGAATTGGGCAAATTGACCGCGCACTTCAGTGCGGAAGGCAAGCTCTTGCTGGCAGAAAAAGTCGAGACGCAGGAACAATTCGAAGATTGCCTGGACCTCGGTTTCCATTATTTCCAGGGTTACTATTTTGCGCGCCCGGTTATTCTTTCCGGCAAAAAACTCGCACCATCACAACTGACCATCATGCAGCTGATGGCCTTGATCATGGCCGATGCAGAGACTGCTGAAATCGAACGCACGATCAAGAAAGATGCTTCGCTGGTACTGACCTTGCTGCGTCTGGCCAATACCCCCGGCGTCGGCGTCACACAACGAATCGATTCGCTGGGACAGGCCTTGACGGTGCTGGGGCGCCGCCAATTGCAGCGCTGGCTGCAAATCATCCTGTATGCCGAAACAAACAAGGGCAGTCACTTCACTTCGCCGCTGCTGCAACTGGCAGCTACGCGCGGCAAATTGCTCGAACTGATTACTGAAAAACTGCACCCCGATAATCGGGCGATGGCGGACACCGCGTTCACCGTCGGCATCATGTCGCTGATGGATACGCTGTTCGGGCAGTCGATGGAAGAAATTCTGGGACAGGTTTCGGTGGTTGAAGACGTGACCGACGCTTTGCTGTATCGCAAGGGGCACTACGGTGATTTGCTGAAACTGGCTGAATACATAGAGCAGATAGAAAAAACCGGCGCGTTGCTGATCCCTACCTTGCAAAAGTTGCAGCTGTCGATTGAAGATCTGTATGCGATGCAATTGACGGCATTTGAATGGAGCAACAATGTATCTGGTGCGGTCTGATTGTTTGGGCCGTGCTTAGTCATAGCGCGTAGTTCCTTCCCGTAAACTTCCCCCAGTTTTCGCTTTATCCGCCTGCATACAGTGTGTATGTGATGCCACGGCCAGCCGCGCATGACGTTAGAATAGCGGCATGACGAACCAAGCAAATACCAACGATCAAGATGATGAGGATGGCGACAACAGTGCGCCACCGATTCCTGCCGGCTCCAAGAACTACATGACGCCGCAGGGACATCTGCGCATGAAAACCGAACTGCTAAAACTGATAGACGTCGACCGTCCGGAAGTGGTGCAAATCGTGTCGTGGGCAGCATCGAATGGTGACCGTTCAGAAAACGGTGACTACATATACGGCAAACGCCGCTTGCGTCAGATTGACGGGCGCATACGCTTCCTCACCAAACGACTGGATCTGGCAGAAGTGGTGGATCCGAGCATTCATCACGGCAGCGAGCAAATCTTCTTTGGCGCGACCGTACGCTATGAAACGCAGACGGGTGAAGAGCACACGGTGACGATACTCGGGATCGATGAACTCGATCCGCTGAATGGAAAGATCAGCTGGATTTCGCCGGTGGCGCGGGCGCTGACCAAGGCACGGGTAGACGACACCGTGATCCTGAAAACGCCAGGTGGTCTGGAAGAATTACTGATACTGGAAGTGAGTTATCCAGCCCCGCCTGAGGCTGGATAGAGACTAAGCCTTAGCCTTTGTCGCGCAGCAGACGGGTAACACCCGGGATGGCGCGCAGATTGCGCATCAGACGCGCCAGATGCACGCGATCTTCGACCTGTACCGTGAAGTGCAGGTAGGTGATCATGTGATCCTTGTCTTCATCCATACCGACATGCGTGATGTTGGAATCGGACTCGCCGATTTCTGCAGCGACGCGTGCCAGGATCCCTTTTTCATTGCGCGCCAGCAGCGTGATGCTGCAATCAAAACGGCGATCAATGTCGGAACCCCAGACCACTTCTATCCAGCGATCCGGTTCTTTTGAGTGCTGGCGTCGGGCGACGTCGCAATCATGGGTATGTATCGTCAGTCCCTGGTCGCGCTTCATCTGGCCGATGATGGTATCGCCCGGAATCGGTTGGCAACACGATGCCAGTTGTACCGACACACCTTCGCTGCCATAGATCACCACCGGATCGATTTTCTTTGGCATCACTTCACCGTTGGCATCGATCTGCGGACGCGGTACCAATTGATCGTTCTCGACCATGCCGAGGATGTGGCGCGCCACCAGTGCCGCCATGCGCTTGCCGACGCCGATATCCGCATACAGATCATCCAGCGACTTCGCGCTCGATTCATTCAACAGGCGCTCTGCCACCGGTGGCGGCAACTCGGGATCGACATTCAGGGTGACCAGTGCTTGTGACAGCAGGCGGCGTCCCAGTTCTATCGATTCGGTCAGGTTGATGGTGCGCAGGTGATGGCGGATCGCAGAACGTGCCTTGCCGGTACGGACAAAGCCCAGCCAGTTCGGATTCGGACGCGAGCTTGGCGAGGTAATGATTTCGACGATATCGCCATTGCGCAACTCAGTGCGCAGCGGGACCTGTTCCAGGTTGATCTTGACCGCAATGGTCTGGTCGCCGATATCGGTATGGATGGTGTAAGCGAAGTCGAGTGCAGTCGCGCCGCGTGGCAATGCGATGATCTTCGATTTCGGCGTGAACACATAGACCGAGTCAGGGAACAGGTCGACCTTGACGTGTTCGAGGAACTCCGCCGAGTCGCCGGTCTGTTTCTGGATATCCAGCAGGGATTGCAGCCAGGCGTGCGTACGTTGCTGCAGGTCTGACAGGCTGCCTTCATCGTCCTTATACAGCCAGTGCGCAGCCACGCCGGATTCGGCGACGCGATGCATGTCCTGGGTGCGGATCTGGAATTCAATCGGCGTGCCGTAAGGGCCGATCAAGGTAGTGTGCAGCGATTGATAGCCATTCAGTTTCGGAATGGCGATGTAATCCTTGAACTTACCCGGCATCGGCTTGAACAGCGCGTGCAGGGTGCCGAGCGCGACATAGCAATTCGCAAAGCTGTCGACCACCACGCGGAAGCCGTAGATATCCAGTACTTGCGAGAAGGACAGGCGCTTGTTCAGCATCTTGGTGTAAATGCCGTACAGCGTTTTTTCACGGCCGTAGACTTGTGCCGGGATACCGGTTGCGTCCAGCGTATTGTTCACTGATTCGAGGATCTTGCTGACCACTTCGCGGCGATTGCCGCGGGCCGCCTTGACTGCCTTTGCCAGCGTCTTATAACGCATCGGGTAAAGGTGCGAGAAGGCGAGGTCCTGCAATTCACGATAGATATTATTGAGGCCGAGCCGGTGTGCAATCGGCACATAGACTTCCATCGTTTCGCGCGCGATACGACGTTTCTTGGCGGGTGCCATCGAGCCGAGCGTGCGCATATTGTGCAGGCGGTCGGCCAGTTTGACGAGGATGACGCGCACATCACGCGCCATCGCCAGCAGCATTTTGCGGAAGTTTTCCGCCTGCGCCTCGACCTGGCTTTGGAATTCGATTTTTTCCAGCTTGGACAGACCGTCGACCAGATTGGCGACCGGCGCGCCGAAGCGTTCGATCAGCTCATCCTTGCGTACATCCTGGTCTTCCATCACATCATGCAGCAACGCCGCCATGATGGCCTGGGCATCCAGCTTCCAGTCGGCGCAGATTTCGGCGACCGCGATCGGATGCGAGATGTATGGTTCGCCCGACATGCGCATCTGGCCCAGATGTGCCTCATCCGAGAAGCGATAGGCTTCCTTGACCTTCTTCAGTTCGGAAGGCGTCAGGTATTCGGCAAGTTTGGTCGTGAGTTGCGTGACCGAGGCTACGCCTGCGACTGGTGCGGGCGTGGAGGCAGGTGCGGTTTTTTTCTGGGGCATTTTGGCCGAGCGGTCGGGAACCGCTCGGTTAGTTGGAGCGATGGATGCTGTTGAATCTGCAGGTGTCAGGTTCATACTGATAGTCTATCAGCCGCATCGCGGTTAGCCAGAGATTATTAGCTTGGGACTTTTTTCAACATTTCAATGCCGACATGGCCGGCAGCGATTTCGCGCAGTGCGATCACGGTTGGTTTGTCTTTTGCATCGACTTTAGGCGTGTGGCCTTGCAGCAACTGACGTGCGCGATAAGTCGCGGACAAGGTCAATTGAAAGCGATTTGGGATCTGTTTGAGGCAATCTTCAATAGTAATGCGGGCCATACGTACTCCTAAAAATTCGATATCAGCTTAAATTGGCATGAATGCCCAATTGGGCGAACAGGGATGCGTTGCGAGTTGATTGTTGTGCAAACCGACAACGGGTGGCTTTTACGATCGCGCTCAACTCAGCTAAAGCAACTGTAAACTCTTGATTGATAATAACATATTCGAACTCGGAAGCGTGGGCGATTTCACCGCCGGCAGCCAGGATTCTGCGGGTAATGACGTGATCCTCGTCCTGTCCGCGCTTTTTCAGGCGTTCTTCCAGTGCCGCGATGGACGGTGGCAGGATGAAAATGCCGACTGCATGCGGGAATTGCTTTTTCACCTGCTGCGCGCCTTGCCAGTCAATTTCCAGCAAAACATCGGTGCCGGCCGCCATCTGGTCGGCGATTTGTATCCGGGAAGTACCGTAATAGTTGCCAAAAACCTCAGCCGATTCGAGGAATTCATTGCTCTGGCGGCGTGCCAGGAAGTCATCTACTGACGTAAAGAAATACTCGCGACCATGCTGCTCACCCGGGCGGGGCGGGCGCGTGGTGTACGAAATCGACAGTTTGATGCTCGGTTCCTGTTGCAGCAGGGCGTTGACCAGGCTGGATTTGCCGGCGCCGGACGGCGCTACGACCAAAAACAGGCTGCCGGAAGAGTGGGCTTGCTCAGACATCGTGATCCTTGATGAATGGTTGAATATTAAAGTGGCAATCGGCGCTCAGTGATTGTAGCGCCGGATTTACTCGAGATTTTGTACTTGTTCGCGCATTTGCTCGATCAGCAGCTTCATCGCCATCGATGCGTCCGATAATTCTTTGACGGCGGCCTTGGAACCGACCGTATTGGCTTCGCGATTGAGCTCCTGCATCATGAAATCCAGGCGTTTGCCGACCTGGCCGCCTTTTTTCAGGATGGCGCGGGTTTCGCTCAGGTGGGCGGCGAGGCGGGTCAGTTCTTCCGCGACGTCGACGCGTATGCCGTACAGCGTGACTTCCTGGCGGATACGATCCAGTGCTTCTTCGCGGGTCACGCTGGCTTGCGCCGCGCCGCTGCCATTGCCGGCGGCCAGTCCCAGCGCTTCCAGCATGCGCTCGGTGGCTTTTTGCTGGAATTGCGCGACCACTTGCGGCATCAGCGGCGTAATCTTTTGCACGATCGCTTCCATATCGTCCACACGTGACAACAACATGGTTTGCAGCGCATTGCCTTCACGTTCACGGCTGTCTACAAATGCGTTCATCGTGGCTTGCATCGCGGCGGCGACATCCGCCTGCAGGGTTTCCTGGCTCATTTCGGCTTCTTCGATGACGCCGGGCCAGCGCAATAATTCATTGACCGACAGCGGCGCGGCATCGGCGAAATGGCGGCGGATTTCCGCCTGCAGATTGGCCAGCGCGTCCAGTGCGCCGGAATTCAGCGCCTGCGTCGTGCCACCCGCGACCTTGCGGCCGAAACTCAGGCGGCATTCGACTTTGCCGCGGGTAATGCGGGCCATGATGGCTTCGCGCAACACTGGTTCCAGCGCACGTAAATCGTCGTTGATGCGGAATTGCAAATCAAGGAAACGCGAGTTGACGCTTTTGACCTCTATGGTCAAGGTGCCGCTGCTGGTCTCATGGGTGGTGACGGCGTAGCCGGTCATGCTGCAGATTGTCAAAATGAGTTCCTCGTTTTTCTTTACAAAGCGGCGATTTGTCCACACAATCCAGAACGAACAAGGTTACCGGATTCAGGTAGCCGGAAAAGAGGCCGGCACTGCTGCCGTCTCGTTTTTGCCGTGCTGTATTTCCCCGGCGCGCTTGACATTATTTATAGGACGACATGGCTGCGCAAAACAATGCCCCGTTGCCGGATGGATTGGAAATCGCTGGATATCGCATTGTAAAGAAGATTGCGTCTGGCGGGTTCAGTATTGTCTATCTGGCTTACGATGAAGATGGTAATGCAGTCGCCATCAAGGAATACCTGCCGAGCTCGCTGGCATTGCGCCAGCCGGGTGAGCTGGTGCCGGCCATTTCGCCGGAAAACCTGCCGGTCTTCCGCATCGGCCTTAAATGCTTCTTCGAGGAAGGCCGCGCACTGGCGCGTATCGCACACCCGAACGTGGTGAGCGTGACCAACTTCTTCCGCGCCAACGAAACCGTCTACATGGTCATGGGCTACGAGTCCGGCCGTTCGCTGCAGGACCACATCCTGCGCCGTCGCGACAAGGGTGAAAAGCCGCTGGTCTCCGAGCGCTTCATCCGCAAGATGTTCAGCCATGTGATGAACGGTTTGCGCGAAGTCCATACGAATAAATTACTGCACCTGGACCTGAAGCCGGCGAATATTTATCTGCGGGTGGATGGGACGCCGATCCTGCTGGATTTCGGCGCGGCACGCCAGACGCTGCAATCCGATATGCCCAAGCTCTATCCGATGTACACGCCGGGTTTTGCCGCACCTGAACTCTATGTGAAGAACGGCAGCCTCGGACCGTGGACCGATATCTACAGCATAGGCGCGTCGATGTTCGCCTGCATGGTCGGAGCGCCGCCGCAACCGGCTGACCAGCGCAAGCTCAATGACAAGATGGACGGCCATTTCAATAAGCTGGAAGGCGTGTATTCGTCTGACCTGATCAAGGTGATCCGCTGGAGCCTGATGGTTGATCCGCTCGAGCGTCCGCAAAGTGTATTTGCCTTGCAAAAAGCCTTGCGTGAACCGATCCAGGAACAGCAGGGCGACGCGAAGCTGCAGCAGGTGGCACGCAAGATCAAAAACATGTTCAACAATATGGGCAAGCGCTCGTCGAATGTATCGACCACGATACAGGAACACACGCGTTAATCTGACCCCCAACCATTCCTATCTAAGTTAGCCATGCGATTCTCTGTTTATCAAGAAAGCCATATAGGCGGTCGCAAGAACAATCAGGACCGCATGGGCTACAGCTTTACCCGCGACGCCTTATTGTTGCTGGTAGCCGATGGCATGGGTGGCCACATCATGGGTGAGATGGCGGCGCAGATCGCGATGCAAACCATCGCTTCGCTGTTCCAGGAAAACGCCACGCCTTACGTCAAGAAGCCGGAGCGCTTCCTGGAAGACAGCTTCTTCGCCGCGCATCGCGAAATCCATCGCTACCGCGCCATCAATAATTTGCCGGAAACGCCGCGCACCACCATCGTCGCCTGCCTGATCCAGCACAATAGTGCGATGTGGGCGCACTGCGGTGATTCGCGCCTGTACTGGATGCGTAACGGCCAGATCCTGGCGCGCACGCGCGACCATTCGCGGATCGAAACCCTGATTGCGCAAGGCAAGGTCGATCCTTCGGAGCGCGACACGCATCCGGAACGCAACAAGCTGTTCAACTGCCTCGGCGCGCCGAATATGCCCATCGTGGAAATCTCGCGCCGCGCCAGCCTGCAGGCCGGCGACATCATGCTCTTGTGCTCGGATGGTTTGTGGTCGGTATTGCCTGACCATGAACTGGCACAACGCCTGCACAACAACACCATCGTGCGCGCAGTACCGGAATTACTGACAACCGCCACTGGCATTGCCGGCAAAACAGGGGATAATGTCACCGCTTTGGCGATGATGTGGGAAAGCAGCGAAAACCTGCATGGCAATAGCACCATCACCACGCATACCTTGCCGATAGGCAGTGTCACCACCACGATCCAGGCGCCACGGCACCTCGATCTGGAAAATGCCGACACCTATAACGATTCAGAAATCGAAAAGGCGATTGAGGAAATCCGCAACGCCATCGATAAATCATCACGTATCACTTCCAGGAATTAAAGCCACATGTCGTATGAAAATCGTCCCAGCGGACGCGCCGCTGATGCCTTGCGCGCCATCAAACTGACCCGTAACTACACCAAGCATGCCGAAGGTTCGGTCTTGATCGAGTGTGGTGATACCAAAGTCATTTGCACGGCCAGTATCGAAGATCGCGTACCAGGTTTTCTCAAGGGCAAAGGCCAGGGTTGGCTGACAGCTGAATACGGCATGCTGCCGCGTTCGACCCACACGCGCATGGACCGGGAAGCAGCACGCGGCAAGCAAAGCGGCCGCACTCAGGAAATCCAGCGTCTGATCGGCCGTTCGCTGCGCGCAGCGTTCGACTTGCAGGCTTTCGGTGAACGTACCTTGCATCTGGATTGCGACGTGATTCAGGCTGATGGTGGCACCCGCACTGCAGCGATTACCGGCACCATGGTTGCCGCTTACGATGCCTTCAGCAAGCTGGTGGCGCAGAATGTGATTCCAGCAATTCCGCTGAAGCACTTTGTGGCAGCGATTTCGGTTGGCGTCTACAAAGGCCAGCCGGTACTGGATCTCGATTACGACGAAGATTCGGATTGCGACACCGATATGAACATCGTCATGACCGACGCCGGTCACTTCATCGAAGTGCAGGGCACCGCCGAAGGTGCGGCGTTTGACCGTGCCACCATGGACAAACTGCTGGATCTGGCGCAAGACGGCATCAGCGACCTGATCGTCATGCAAAAACAGGCATTGGCAATAGCTGCGTAAAATAGCGTTTGTTTTGTACGCTGTTGCTTGAGTGTAAATGCCTTGCAGAAACACCCGGCTGTATGTGAAGCCGGGTTTTTTATCGTTTTTATTTTCGCGTTTTTACTTTCGGATCCCATGTCCCGTCCCCTTATCCTCGCCTCCAACAACGCCGGTAAATTGAAAGAATTCCGTGCTTTGCTGGCAACTATCAATTTCGATGTCCATGCGCAGGGCGAATTCAATGTTCCTGAAGCGGAAGAGCCGCATGTCACCTTCGTCGAAAACGCGCTGGCCAAAGCGCGCCACGCAGCACGCCTGACCGGCAAGCCCGCATTGGCGGATGATTCCGGTGTGTGCGTTAATGCGCTCGGTGGCGCTCCCGGCGTGTACTCGGCACGTTACGCCGGCGAGCCGAAGTCGGACCAGCGCAACAATGAAAAACTGATCGCCGATCTCGCTGCGCATGCTGATAAATCTGCGTATTACTACTGCGTGCTGGTATTCGTACGCCATGCCGATGATCCGCAACCGGTGATAGCAGAAGGTCGCTGGAATGGCGAAATGCTGGCCGCGCCACGCGGGCAGGGTGGCTTTGGTTACGATCCCTACTTCTGGTTGCCGGAGCAGCAAAAGACTGCCGCCGAATTGACAGCTGAAGAAAAAAACCGTCTGTCGCATCGTGGCCAGGCCTTGCGTGCACTGATAGAAAAATTGCGATGATCCCGATCATACCGATCAAGCCGGGTCACCATGACATCGCCGCTGCGCTCGATCATTCGGAGCCGGCGCGGGTCGCCAATGCCTACCTGAAGCCGGGTGCATTGAGCCTGACGACATTGCCACCGCTATCGCTGTACGTGCATTTTCCGTGGTGCGTGAAGAAGTGTCCTTACTGCGATTTCAATTCGCATGAAGCCACCGGCGCCTTCCCGGAAGATGAATACCTGTCTGCCTTGCGCGCCGATCTGGAAATGGCTTTGCCGCTGATCTGGGGCCGCAAGATATACACGATCTTTATCGGTGGCGGTACGCCCAGCCTCTTGTCTGCTGCCGGGCTGGATAGGCTGCTGTCTGACATTCGTACCTTGCTGCCGCTGGATGGCGCGGTCGAAATCACGATGGAAGCCAATCCTGGTACCTTTGAAGCAGAGAAATTCAAGTCCTATCGTGCCAGCGGTATCAATCGTCTGTCGATCGGCATCCAGAGTTTTAACGGCCACCATCTGCAGGCGCTGGGTCGTATTCACGATGGCGACGAAGCGCGTCGTGCGGTCGACATTGCAGCCAGCAACTTCGATAACTTCAATCTCGACTTGATGTACGCCTTGCCATCGCAAACACTGGCCGAAGCGCAGCAGGATGTGCAAACGGCGATTGCTTATGCGCCACCGCATCTGTCGCTGTATCACCTGACGATGGAGCCGAATACCGTCTTCGCCAAATATCCGCCGGTGGTGCCGGACGACGATGCCAGTGCCGACATGCAAGACATGATAGAGCAGGAAACCAGCGCTGCCGGTTACCAGCACTACGAGGTTTCTGCGTATGGGCAGCCACAGCGGCAGGCGCGGCATAACCTGAATTACTGGCAGTTTGGTGACTACCTCGGCATAGGGGCGGGTGCGCACAGCAAAATATCCTTCCCACATCGTGTGATCCGGCAGGCGCGTTACAAGCAGCCGAAGAGCTACATGGAACAAATGCGCCTCGGCAATGCGGTGCAGGAAGAAAAAGAAATCACGCGCAGCGAGATGGGTTTTGAATTCATGCTCAACGCAATGCGTCTGGTCGAGGGTGTAGACGTCAATATGTTTGCTGAACGCACCGGCATGCCACTCAATGCGGTGGAGCGGGCGCTGAATGAAGCGGAAGCCAAGGGTTTGCTGTATCGCGACCACAAAACGATCAAGCCGACAGTACTGGGGCAGCGCTTTCTGAACGACTTGCAGGAAATGTTTTTAGCCGATTAATGACAAATTATTGTCAGGCAGTCGGCAATTCGGAGGGAGTTAGGTATAATGCGACCTCTTGGAAGGTGATGGACTGCGACACCGATGGATTGCACGCTCGTGCGATCGGCTAGTAAATCGGAAAAAAGTGGTCCATTCATCTATATCCGAAAAGGAAGTGTGGCCGAGTGGTTGAAGGCACCAGTCTTGAAAACTGGCGACGGTTTATCCCGTTCGTGAGTTCGAATCTCACCGCTTCCGCCAGAATTCATGCGGGTTTCAGCCCGACTCTAGATAAATTACCAGTGTCAAAACAGCCTGTATTGGGCTGACTTGCGGAAGTGATTTCCGCAAGTCGTGCTTTATCGGGTCGACTTTGCTCTTGTAGAGAAGAACTGGGTTGTAGGTTCGTTCTTCGTGTTTGGCTCTAATTTCTGGCGAGTTGTTGAATTTCTTTTAGAACACTCAACAGATGAGACACTGGAGATAGAATTTCTTCGGGTACACGCCTTAAAACTTCTCTTCAAGTTCCCCGGTCTTCTTCCCTGCATATTTCAAGGTTGGCGTGTTCCAGATCGTGCCGCGCCTCAAGCGTTTCCATCTCCCTTTAATATGTGGTTCGTCGTTATCGAATAAGCGGTTACATCACAAAGAGCAAAGTACTAGAGCTCAGGCAATTAATGCTCGGGAAATAGCAAAGAAAAATGAGCTCCAACACCAGCTTGCGCACCATCTGCTACTGCGATAGCTACATTGCCTGCTGCACGCGCTGCATCTCCACAGGCGTAGATGCCTGGCACGCTAGTCTTCTTGGTCATGGGGTCAACTTGTATAAATTCCCCGAGCGGTCCCGCTTCAAAAATGCATCCTGCCTGCTCGGCTAATGGGCTGGCCATGTGCGTGCGTGACAGGGTAAATAGTCCGTCCATTTTTTTTGTCGAGCCGTCTTCCAGTTCTACATCCGCATGGCCACTGATACGCTGAATGCGATTCTCGTCAATCGTTACACCCCGCTCAATCAAGGATTTACGTTGAACTTTATCCAGAACGAAGCTTCGGTTTGTGAATAAAGTAACAGTGCCCCAATCAGGCAACATTTGAGCGTGGTGCATGGATAGTTCACCGCTTGCGATGACACCGATGTGGCCAGCATCTAGTTCATAACCATGACAATACGGGCAGTGAAAAATACTTTTACCCCAGCGCTCCTGCAGTCCTTCAACTGAGGGTAAGGTATCGGCGATACCGGTTGCGAGAATAACGCGCTTACCGCGCACTAATTCCGCGTCGGTTTGAATCAAGAATGTACCTTTTTCACACTCAATATTTAACGCCTTTGCAGATAGCCAAGTAGCATTTGGGTAGCGGAGCAGTTGTTCCTTACCGTCGGCGGCAATATCAGCGGCCGCACGTCCGTCTTGTCCCAAAAAGCCATGCGAATGTGTCGCGAAACGATTGCGTCGGAGTCCGCTATCGATGACCAGCACAGGACGTCTCGTACGCGCCATTTGAGTCGCTGCGGATAGTCCCGCGTAGCTTCCTCCAACAACAATTACGTCATAAGTCGTGATGTTCATGCGCATCCTTTGTATGCTTTGCGTAGCGATGGTTAAAGTCAACTGACAAATCCGCTAGGGTCACGTCACCAAGTCTGTTGATGAGTAACTCTTCAGCCTCGCGAAATGCGTTGCCCAGAGCACGGTTGACCGCTTGCTCGACCAGACATGCCGGATTTTCACTACGGTTCCCCATTGCAAAAATAGTGGGGGCGCCGACTGCTTCGTAGATGTCTCGCAGCGTCACCTTTTGAAGGTCACAGACTAAAGACCAGCCGCCGCCATGGCCTTTATCTGATGCTACGTACCCGCGAGCTCGCAGACCTGCTAATACACGCCTTACCAACACGGAATTGGTTTGCAAGTAGCCGGCAAGCTCTTCGGATGTAAGTGGTCGTTCGATGTGTGCCATGTGCAAAAGCACATGCAACACAGAAGAAAGTTTGCTATCTTTTCTCATGTAACTAATGATAGTACATGAAATGAAATGTATCAAATTTTAGTTAGTAAACTTGGGCAATTACCGCAAGCTCCCATAAATTGGGGATACATATTTTTGTCGTTTAGGTATCTAATCACGTCCGAAGTTGCTTAAAATAAATTACTATACGGAAACTTTGTAATTATTTATTTGCAAAGTTTTTGGGTGCTTGGTGGACGATTCTTCACGTCACATGCAGATTATTAATATGTGACTAGGAATTATGTGGGTAAGAATTTCGGAAGTCTTTTTTCGCTCAGTCCGCAAAAATTAGTTTTTTTTCTATTTCTATTTTCGCTACAAGCCTCCTCCAGCGCAACCGAAGTGGCATTTGCTGGATTCGCCTATTCCGGGGACTATAAATCGGCGGCAGCGCGATTCCCGTATACCAAGCAGTACGATTCCGGCCTGGGTAAGAACGGAATAAATGGTGGCCTGCAAAAATTACTGCCATCCATCAATCCGGCGAACTACACCTTAGTTGCTAGACATAGTGAACTGGTTGGTCGCGACCAGGCAGTGTCAGTGGCAATGGTCATGACCAACGAAACGGTATCTACCGAACAAATTGGCCAGACGCATAAACTTTTCGTACAGTTAAGAGGACAGGCGCTATTTTTTGATTTCAAATCAAAAACAATTTTGCGCGCCTATCCATTCAGTTTTGCTTACCTTGATGCATTGCCGGAAACCCCGACAGAGGCCCAAAAAGCAGTTGCAGTGGCCCTTGTTTATCAGGGCCGTGACGGTAAGCCAGGCATTTACGAGCGATTTGCGGCCGCGCTAAAACAAGCCTCAATTCCATCTAAAGTTTCACGTTTCGTGCAAGTCTCAAATGTAATTTTGGGCGACGAAGCAAAAAGTGAGTTCCCAACTTTATTTGCCAGCGACGTCGGGGAAACCTGGGTTGCCGATACTTTTGGTGAGGCGATTTCATCCCAAGTCGACATCCCGATTCTTCCTTATGCAAAAGGTTATGCAATCGGAAATGTGATGTCGATGACTGTCGCTGATGGTTCTGTTTTCAACTTGAAACTACCAAAACCTGACTATGAGTTCACTCTGAACTTGAGCAAGTTGCGAAAAATTTTGTACGACGAAAAACCAGCCGGCAAGAGCTTTATCTATGGTTCTTATGCCTCAATCAAGCTGGAAGAGCCACTTTCGGCAACCATTTATCTGGATTCGAGTTTTAAAAATGGAGAGGTGAAAGTTGTGCCTGCTTCTCAACTGAACACTGAGGATTTCCCAGCGTTTCAGGATTCAATTCGCGGGCTATTTACCAAATTGGCGATGGCAGTAGCTAAGGATAATTCAACTTGGCTTAAATCATCCGCGTCAGCATCAAACATCGAAAAACAAGTTGCAGCAACAAGGGAGCTTCTTCAATCATGCAAATAACAAAACTGATACTCACGGCATTTTTTGTCATCTTCTCCAGCACCGCTTTGGCTGATGTCGTGACCTCCAAAGGCAAGGCAACGGTCAAATACTCAGAGTACAGAGTAAATGCAGAAACAAAAGATAAAGCTCTCTTTGCTGCGCAGATGAAAGCTATCGAGATGTACTACGCTGAGGCCGGTGATGCTCAGGCTGAGAATCTGGATGCAATTCGCGCAAAAATTAAAGAAGACCCTGACCGCTTCATCCTGGAATCGACAACGTTGCAAGAAGAAGATAAGTCTGACGCCAAACAATACACCGTTACTGTTCGCGTTTCTCTGAACGGTTCTAATCTGCGCAACGCCTTGAAAAAGGTTTCTGCGACAGGTAGCACTCCAGCGGGAGAGCGTTCACAATTGGCATTCATATTCGTTTCGCGACAAGTTGATACCCAAACTACCTATGATGCACGTGTAACTAAGCGCGTGATCGTCAGTGAGAAAGGTAATGCCAGTGCTAGCGTATCTGAACAAGGAACCGAAGGTGAATCCGTAGGGCGCTCGCAAGTATCGACCAACGCTTCTACCAAAGCTAAAGCAAGCTATTCCAGCGACCGTTCGCTTACCGTTGAAAAAGGTGGTTCATCGGTGGCGCGCTCCGGAACATCAACCTGGAAACTTATCCCTAGCCAAAACTTGAGTCAGATTATTACTCAGACATTCAAAACATCGGGATATCGAGTGGTTGAGGCTCAATACGTTGAACCGCTCACCAACGGCAAGTTCAAGGTTGAGAACGTTGAAAACGACTATAAGTCAGGCAATGATTTAAAAAGCGTAACACTTCAAAACGCTGTCGCTGGCTTACGCAATGCGCAAGTTCGCTATTTTGCTTTGGGTACGCTCGATGTCGGCGCCGTGAGTGTTGATCCGGCCAGTGGCTTGCAACGCGTGGCTGTAACAGTCAATGCAAAAGTAGTCGATGTTGGTCAGGGTATTCCAGAAAGCGTCGCTGTAGCTGGTCCCGTTCAATACGCTGGTATCGGCCCAACTGAAGATGAGGCGCGTACCAATGCTTTGAAACTGGCAGCGCAAAATGCCGCTCGTGAACTTACCAGCCAATTGGCAAATGCAGGTCTTCGTTAATAACTAAAGGAAATTCATGTCACGTTTATTTGTAACTATCGCTGTAGCAGCTTCTTTATCTGTTGCATTCTCCGCTCATGCTTTTGGTTTGGGCGACGTTCCAGGCTTGGGTAAGAAGTCTGCGACCAGTGGTTCAACCGACCTGGTTGGTTCACAAGACCTGATGGTGAAGCAATATGTATCAGCTGGCAAAAGCGTTTTGGATGGTAATGCGAAAATGGCTGATGCAGTTGGCCTTGCGACAGAAGCTGCCGCAGCGCGTGCAGCAGCTGATGCGTTAAGTGATGGCGCAACAAAAGGCGCATTGGGGGATTCAGAAAAAACAACCAGTGACACAAGTATTGCTATCGCCAACAAACTGAAAAATACCGAAAAATTGGATGGCCCAGCGAAAGAAAAATTCGCCGCTGGTCTGTTGTCGCTGGCGCAAGGTTTGGGCAAATACGTGGGTATGAAGGGGCCAGTTACCAGCTTTCAAAGTGGTCTTTCTAGTGCTTCCCCAATGATGCTGCCTAAGTTACAAAGTGGCGCATACATCCTGACTTCCTTTCCAACCAGTGTCAGTAACCTCGCGACATCGTTGAAAAATGCAGTGTCCTATGCGCAATCGCATGATATTCCTGTGCCAAAAGATGCGACTGACGTCATGGGCAAGCTGTAATTAAAAACAAGTAGTGGATAGGGGTAAGGCATGAAATTGATTCAAATAGGTTTGGTAGCACTGGTCGTAATGGCGTTGAGTTCGTGTGGGAATAAAAACGAAAGCAAAGCGAATTCGGATGCAACCCCATCCACTAACAATGTATCTGCACCAATGCCGGATACCGGGAAAATCGAAACCGTAAGCACAAAAGCACAAGGTTTTGGTCCAAGCCCAGCAGCGGCTACCGCCGACGCAATGAAGCTGGCGATACTGCAAGTTAATGGCGCTACGATCGATTCCGGCTCCGTGCAAGTAAAGTACGGACTTGATGTAACCGATGGCAAGGATTTCGTATCGTTGCGTGCAAGCGGATTTGCGGAAACCGTCGCACAAAAATCCGGCGGTGCGATTACCAACTTCAAAATTCTTGATGTATCCGAGCCTTTTACTAAAAATGGTCAATACAAGGTGAGTATCGAAGCTGACATTGCTCGCTTTACTGCGCCTAAAGACAGCAGGATGAAAGTTGTCGTGGCACCTATTCGTTTGAGTGCGGCTTCCTTCAATATAGGCGGCGAGTCTTTTCCTGCGCAGAAGATTGCTGAAGGTATACAGCAGAAGGTGTCAATTGCATTGACGAATACCGGTCGATTTAGTGTGCTGGAAAGACAAGATACAGCTGAGATTGAGCAAGAACTGGCCCTGATTAAGTCAGGACAAGCGCCACGTGCTGAAGCAGGAAAGCTTGGTCAAGCAAATACAGCTGATGTTATCTGGACTGGAACAATCAATACGCTTGCTTATAATCGTCATTCGCGTCAATTACGAAGCAGTGACCGCGAGCTTGTCAGCTATTCAGGTGGATGGGGTGTGACACAAAAGATGGTCAATGTGGCGACCAGACAGGTGCTTACTTCTGATTCGCTACAAGGCAAAGCGCCAGATATGGCACCAACAACCATGGGTTCAGGTATCAATGCAAATTTGGTGCTTCAAGACATGGAAAATGAAATTGTAAACTCCATCGTAACGTCAATTCTGACGCATACCTTTCCCATTACGGTTGTATCTCGAGATGAGAGCATCGTTGTTTTGAGTCAAGGCGGTCAAGCTGTTAAGCCTGGTAATCGCTATGCCCTGGTACTCATGGGGAAAGAATTGAAGGACCCGCAAACAGGGGAATCATTGGGGCGAATTGAATCGCCATGCTGCGAAGTCGTCATAGACAAGGTAACGCCGAACTTGTCATACGGCCATTTGGAAAAAGTAGCTGTTGCGTTAGATAAAATCCCGGATGGCGGCCTGCAGCTTCGCGAACAACTAAGAAATAAGCCAGTTACAGCTGCTCAACAAGGTGATGCAGATAGTGATAAACCTAGTAAACAGGGTGCTCGTAAAGCTTCTCGCTCTGAAGACAAAACTGCTATAGATATTCAAGGAAGCAAAGAGGATGGAAAGTGGTAATTTGCTTCCATCAATCGTAGTTCGATATAAAAGACAGCTTTCTAAGCTGTCTTTTAGTTTGTGGCTCATTTTGTTGATTTGCTCGCAGAGTTGATGCTCTCTAACTGATCTACCTTCCATTATCTGGCGAAGGATGCAACGCCGTCATGCGGCCCTTTATATCCCAATGCGCGCAAGTCTATGCGCATTTACTTTAGGTTCAACCTTGCTTGCGTGACTTTGTTGTCTCGGTCTTTAACCAGAGACCGGTACACCAAGGCTTACGCATGCGCCTGTTTGTACCAGTGTCTGAATCACCTTAATTCTTGCAAATACAACTACGCAGACTCAGTTCGATCAATTGCGCCAGCCCGCTACGCGGAACTCGTCCCCGGCGTTCTGCATCAATCAAGCCGCCCAGTACATTGTAAAAAATCTCGGTCATCGCAGCGGCACTGATATCAATTCTGAATTCGCCGCGGCTTTGGCCGCTCAGGAAGAAAACGTCCAACGCGTTTTGTCCGTCGATCCAGCTTCTGTCGTGATGGTCTTCGTTCAGGAATTCAGGACGCCAGTGATAGATGATGAAGATCGTGAATTCCTTGTTATCCATATGGTTGAGGATAAGTCGGTGCAGGGCTTCTTGCGCTGAGTCTTCGGCCAGCCTGGATTTGGTCAGTGCCTCGGTATAAAAGTCGGCCACATGCGCGAACAGTCGCTCAATCAATTGCTCCTTGGTTCTGCAAAATCGATACAAAGTCGCTTTGCTGACACCGATGGATGAAGCCAGTTCTTGTAGGGTCGCCCTCGGCTGGTTGACCAATGCCAGTGCCAATGCAGGTAAATATCGTTCGTCTGATTGTGCTTGTTCTATTGCTGTCACTGAAGTGCGTGGCATGTCGTCCATCCTAAAAATCCGCTAGCCCGGAGCATAAATCACTCGGCGGCTTGTTTGAGTAAAACAGCACAAAAATCGCCAGAATGAATCAATATAGATTCATTTGATATTAAATGATATCATCCGATTCGTTCATTTATCCAATATCTGTTGAGGGAAGTCATTTATGAAGGTGTTGCTCAAAACAAAATCGTCGCTGCTGCCTGTGCTCTTGTTGAGTTCACTGCTCGCAGCTTGCGGTGGAAAAACACCTGAAGTGGCTCCGCCCCTGAAGAAGGTGGAGGTCGTGACACTGCAAGCGCGTAGCTTTGCGTTGACTAGCGAGCTGCCCGGTCGCGTGACGCCGGTACGTATCGCCGAGGTGCGCGCGCGCGTGGCCGGCATCGTGCTGGAACGCCAGTTTGAGGAAGGTGCGGACGTTAAAGCCGGGCAGGTGCTGTTCAGAATTGATCCTGCTCCATTCAAGGCTGCGTTGTCGCGGGCGGAAGGGGAGCTGGCCAGGGCAGATGCAATGGCCTTCGATGCCGAGTCAGTCGTGCGTCGTTACAAACCGCTGGTGGAAATTCAAGCGATCAGTCAGCAGGATTTCGACACTGCGCAGACGACTCATAAAAGTGCTATTGCTGCCAAGCGCTCGGCACAAGCTGATGTGGAAACCGCCAAACTTAATTTGGAATATGCAACGGTACGCGCGCCGATCTCTGGAAGGATAGGGCGAGCACTGGTGACAGAGGGCGCACTGGTGGGTCAAGGCGAAGCAACGCCGATGGCAACCATACAGCAGCTCGATCCTATCTTTGTCGACTTTACGCAATCAGTCAGCGAAGTGATTCAAACCAAAGACGCGCTGGCGCGCGGCACTTTAGCTAAAAACGAAAATGGTGGCGCCTCCATCGTCATTGCGATTGAAGGCAGCAAGCTCACCCGTCAGGGCGAGCTTTTGTTTTCCGACATCGGGGTTGATCAGACCAGCAACCAGGTCACCCTGCGCGGCCGTTTCTCTAATCGTGACAACCTGCTGCTTCCCGGCATGTATGTGCGCGTTCGCACTGAACAAGGGGTGGACCCGCAGTCTATTCTTGTGCCGCAACGCGCCGTCAGCCGCAGCACCGATGGCAAGCCTCAGGTTTTGCTGGTCAATGCGAACAACGTGGTTGAAGCGCGACTGGTGGAGACCGGCACCATGCATGGCAGCGAATGGCGCATTCTCAGTGGCTTGAAAGCAGGGGAGCAAGTCATCGTAGGCGGAGCAAACGGCGTCAAGCCGGATGACAAGGTGAAAGTCGAATCCACCCCGAAAAAAGAGACTCAGCAAGCCCAACAACTCAACAAAGTCTGACGTCGCTAAGGTTATTCATGCCCCAATTTTTTATTAATCGCCCCAACTTTGCCTGGGTCGTGGCCATCTTCATCGCATTAGCGGGTTTGCTGGCCATTCCGTCTTTGCCGGTTTCGCAATTCCCGGTGGTGGCACCGCCGCAAATTATGATTACGGCGACCTACCCGGGCGCCTCTGCGAAGGTGCTGGTTGATTCGGTTACCAACGTGATTGAGGAAGAGCTCAACGGTGCCAAGCATTTGCTCTACTACGATTCCGCCAGCAACTCGAATGGTATGGCAGAAATTACTGTCACTTTTGAGCCAGGGACGAATCCGGATCTGGCACAGGTCGATGTGCAAAACCGCATCAAGAAAGCAGAGGCGCGCTTGCCGTCGACGGTGACGCGACAAGGGCTGCAAGTCGAACAGGCGAATGCCGGCTTCCTGATGATTTATGCTTTGACCTACAAGGGCGACGATACGAGTAAAGACGTGGTCGGTTTGGCGGATGTTGCTACCCGCAAAATCAATAACGAAATCCGACGTGTGAAAGGCGTGGGCAAGGTTCAGTATTTCGGTTCTGAAGTGGCGATGCGTGTCTGGCTCGATCCTAAAAAATTGCGCGGCTATGGTGTCTCGGTGGCGGACGTCAACAGCGCGATCGCAGCGCAAAATGTACAAGTACCGGCCGGTAGTTTTGGTGCCCGTCCCGGTAGCTCGGATCAGGAGCTGACTGGCACACTGGTGGTGAAAGGCACGCTGGATACACCGCAGGAATTTGGGCGCATTATCTTGCGTGCCAATCAGGATGGTTCCATCGTTCGCCTGGCGGATGTCGGCCGACTGGAAGTGGGTCAGCAAGACTACAACTTCGAAACGCGTCTGAATGGCAAAAAATCGGTTGCCGGTGCGGTGCAGCTTGCGCCTGGCGCAAATGCCATTGCGACGGTGGATGGCGTGAAGGCACGTCTGGCTGAGCTATCGGCTAATCTGCCTGATGACATCGAGGTTTCTGTCCCGTATGACACTTCGCTATTCGTCAGTGCCGCCATCAAGAAAGTAGTACACACGCTCATCGAGGCGGTCGTGCTGGTGTTCTTGGTGATGCTGCTGTTCCTGCAAAACATACGCTACACGATGGTCCCTACCATCGTGGTGCCGGTGTGTTTGCTCGGCACGTTTGCAGTGATGTCGGTGTTGGGCTTTAGCGTGAACATGATGACCATGTTCGGTATGGTGCTGGCCATCGGCATTCTGGTGGATGACGCTATCGTGGTGGTCGAAAACGTCGAACGCATCATGGCGGAAGAAGGCTTGTCGCCGAAGGATGCAACGATTAAAGCGATGAAGCAGGTGTCCGGCGCAATCGTTGGTATTACGCTGGTGTTATCCGCGGTGTTCTTCCCCTTGGCATTTATGAGCGGCTCTGTTGGCATCATTTATCAGCAGTTCTCGCTGTCGCTGGCGGTGTCGATTTTGTTCTCAGGCTTCCTTGCCTTGACTCTGACGCCTGCGCTGTGCGCAACCATGCTCAAGCCGATTCCCAAGGGACATCATGAAGAGAAGAAAGGCTTCTTTGGCTGGTTCAACCGTCAATTCGCTCGGCTGACTGACAAGTATGTCGGCCTCAATAGCAAGCTCGTCAGAACGACGGGACGCTATATGCTGATCTACGGTGGCATCGTACTGTTGCTGAGCTTCTTCTACGTTCGTCTTCCTGAGTCATTTGTGCCTAGCGAAGATCAGGGCTATTACATCGTTGATGCGCAACTGCCGTCAGGGGCAACCTTCGCCAGGACCGACAGCACTATCCGTGAGATGGAAGATTTTCTGGTGAAGCGTGAATCGATGGATAACGTGTTCTCCGTCATGGGCTTCAGCTTTTCCGGTATGGGCGAGAACGCAGGGATTTTATTCCCAACCCTGAAAGACTGGTCGCTACGTGGCAAAGGTCAGTCAGCCGCAGATGAGGTCGCCGCGCTCAACGAAAAGTTTGCAACCGTTCGCGACGGTGCGGTCATGGCGGTTATGCCGCCAGCGATTGAGGGCATGGGCAATTCGGGTGGTTTCTCGTTGCGTCTGCAGGATCGCGGAGGCGTTGGTCGTGAGACCTTAATCAAAGCCCGCGACGAACTGCTCGGCAAGGCTAATACATCAGGCGTGATCGCTTACGCGATGATGGAAGGCTTGCAAGAGGCGCCTCAACTCAGAGTCAATATCGACCGCGAAAAGGCCGAAGCGATGGGGGTACGCATAGAGGCTGTGCATGACGTACTGTCCGCGGCATTTGGTTCAGCCACCGTGAGTGACTTTTCCAATGCCGGCCGGCAGCAGCGTGTGGTGGTGCAAGCCGACGTGCAAGCACGTATGACGCCAGATAGCGTGTTGCGGCTGTATGTGTCTAACAGCAGTGGTGCACAGGTTCCGTTCAGCTCTTTTGCTACTACGGAATGGGAAAACGGTGCGGTGCAAATTGCGCGCTACAACGGCTATCCGGCATTCCGCATCGCAGGTGATGCTGCGCCCGGTCACAGCACGGGCGAGGCGATGGCTGCAATCGAGAAAATGATTGGCGAATTGCCGGAAGGCATAGGCTTCGAGTGGACCGGGTTGTCTTATCAGGAGAAGGCGGCCGGAGCCCAGGCTCCTTTCCTGTTCTCGCTGGCGATTCTGGTGGTCTTCCTGTTGCTGGTTGCCTTGTATGAGAGCTGGGCGATTCCAGTATCGGTGATGCTGATTGTGCCGGTTGGTGCCTTGGGCTCGGTACTGGCGGTTTCGATTTTAGGCATGCCTAACGATGTTTATTTCAAAGTTGGTCTCATCACCATCATCGGATTGGCTGCAAAGAACGCGATTTTGATTATTGAGTTCGCGAAAGAATTGCATGCGCAAGGGCATACGCTGCTTGAATCTGCGGTGGAAGCAGCAAGACTGCGCTTCCGACCTATCTTGATGACGTCGCTGGCCTTCATTCTGGGCGTGGTACCGCTGGCAATTGCGAATGGTGCGGGTGCAGCAAGCCAGCAGGCACTCGGCGTCGGTGTGATTGGCGGCATGCTGAGTGCAACCTTTCTTGGTGTAGTTTTTGTGCCGATTTTCTTTGTATGGGTACTCACCTTCGTGCAAAAGATGAAGCGCAAACAAGGCCACAGCGAAGAGATCGCAACTGCTGAGTCTGGCTTGGCAGGAAAGTAAATCATGAGAAAAAATTCGAACATGGCAAGGCATGTTGTTAAGTCGGGTCACCACATATCCGCGATAGCTATCGCTGTGATGACATTGTCGGCTTGCTCACTGGCACCCAAGTATGAAAGGCCGCTTGCACCTGTCTCTCAGAATTGGCATGAGACAGCACTGGAATCGTCAGATCCAACGGCCAGTTCTTCGGCTGCTACATTGGATTGGCAAGCATTCGTCATCGATGACAATCTGCGAAAAATGGTGACGCTGGCGCTGGAAAATAATCGCGACCTTGTGCAGGCAGTGCTGAATATTCAGGTGGCACGCGCACAGTACGGCGTCCAGCGTGCCGATCGCTTACCCGGCCTTGCACTTGATGCGAATGGCGCGCGGCAGCGTGTCCCGGCAGACTTGAATGCAAGTGGCAACTCAGGTGTACAGAGCACATATCAAGTGGGTCTGGGATTGAGCGCCTTTGAGATTGATTTGTTCGGGCGGGTCCGGAATCTGTCGCAAGCCGCACTGCAAGAATATCTGTCGGTGGAGGCGAATGCGAGTGCGGTCAGAATCAGTCTGATTTCGGATGTGATTCAACAGTACCTGATACGGGACAGCGCGCAGCGGCGGAAGATACTGACAGAGCAGACCTTGAAGTCTCGTGTGGTATCACTGGATTTGGTCAGCAAACGTCTGGATGCCGGTGCGACTACCGCGCTTGATTATCAGGAAGCATTTGGCTTGGCTGAGCAGGCAAAAGCAGATTATGAACGGGTCGACAGAGAACTGCGTCAGGCAACGAATGCCTTGCAGTTGCTGGTCGGTGTACCCGAGGTTTTGGTCAGTCTGCCTGAACGGCCTATCGGCACGCCGCTGTTACAGCGACTGGCGGCAGGAGCACCATCGGATTTGCTGAGCAATCGCCCGGACATCCTCGCGGCGGAATATCAACTATTGGCGCGCAATGCAAGCATAGGCGCAGCACGTGCAGCGTTCTTTCCTCGCATTTCCCTGACTGCGATGTTGGGAAGTTCCAGTGCTGAATTAGGTAATTTGTTCGAAGGTGGGCAGCGCTCATGGTCATTCGCGCCGCAATTGTCATTGCCGATTTTCCAGGGCGGACGAAATACAGCGAATCTCGATTTAGCTGTGGCGAGAAAAGACATTGCGGTCGCTCATTATGAGAAAACCGTACAGACTGCATTCCGTGAAGTATCGGATGCATTGGCTGCGACCGATACCTTGCGCAGAGAAGAGTTATCACGACTGGCTTTAGCTCAATCCAGTATCAGCGCACAGAAACTGGCTGAGCTTCGCTACCGCAGTGGAGTGGATAGCCATTTGCGTTACCTCGAGGCGCAACGCAGTGCCTTTGCAAATCAAGTGACCTTTATTGACGTCAGCACCCAGCATCAGCTGGCGCTGGCAAACTTGTTTCGTGCGCTAGGTGGCGGTTGGCAGGTGGCTAAATAGCAGGTATCCGAAAAAAAGCGACTTGAGGGTCGCTTTTTTTAATGGTCAGTATGAACGGTTCGTGGTCAGGATAGAGTGAGTGTGGCGTATCGCATTCCCCGCATCCGACTCCTGCGCTAACTAAGCCCGCTCGAACCATTCACGTGCATCGGCGCCGGCAGGAAGACGGAATGCCGTCGAGTCGTCTTGCACCGTTTGCCAGACTACTTCGGCAACATCAATCGCATGCGTCACCGAACCCTGGTAGTTCTGAAACCCGGATAAGACCGCGTTCATCGTGGGCGCATAGTCATCGGGAAAGCTGTGCGCGATTCTCGCATGTGCATTGGTGGCAAACGCAGTATCCGGCGCCATGCCAGGCAATACGACGCCGACCCGGATATTGAATTCCTTCAGCTCCAGCGCTAAAGATGCGGTGAAGGCGACAACGGCTGCTTTGCTGGCCGTATAGACGGGGAGCAGTGGCAAGGAGACGAGTGTGACGGACGACGCGACATTGACGATCAGGCCTGCTCTGCGTGCGCGGAATTGCGGCAGTACCGCCTGTGTCATCGCCATCGTGCCGAAGGTATTGGTCTCAAAGACAGCGCGTACATCATCCATAGCAGTCGTTTCGAACGGTCCCAGCATGCCGACGCCTGCATTGTTCACCAGGACGTCGATCGGCCCGGCTTCCTTTACTGCCAGACGGATGCTTTGTGCATCCGTTACGTCCAGTTTTAGAATGCGCAAATGCTCGGACTGCGGCAACACGTCGGCGCGTGGCGTGCGCATGGTGGCGATGACTTTCCAATTGTGTTCTAAAAAGTATTTGGCGATTTCCAGGCCGAATCCGGAAGAACAGCCAGTAATGAGTACGGTTTTCATGTGCATCCTTTTATCTTGAGGGAGGCACAACGATAGCCCGCATCAAACAAACCATCTACAATAGAAAGTCTTAAATTCATTTGCAAGAGTCCGGAATGCTTGATCCTTTAAGCTCGGTAGTAGGCTTCCTCCAGCCCAAGATGGCGTATTCGAAAATCGTGACCGGTGCCGGACGCTGGGGTCTGCGCGGCGAGTTTGACGATGCGCCCTTGTTTTGCTGCGTGGTGCTGGAAGGGAAAATGCGCTACACGGTGGATGACTCAGAGCTGATCGTCGAAGCTGGTGATTTTTTGCTGATACCGGCGATGTCGGAATTTTCGGTCACCAGTTTCGAGCTTCCTTCGGAACAGGAATGGCAGTCAGAACCGGCGTTGTTAGAAAACGGTGAACACCGTAATGGCTTGCTAGCGGCCGAGGCGGACGTGAGAATCCTGGTCGGCTTTTGTCATTTGACTTCGCCCGATTCCGCTTTGCTGCTGACCTTGCTGCCCAAACTCGTCCATATCCGGAATGACCCGCGCCTGTCAGCGCTAGTGCAGTTGGTCATAGATGAATCACGCTCACAGCGACCGGCGCGTGAAGTGGTGCTCGAACGGCTGTTGGAGGTGTTGCTGATTGAAGCGCTGCGCTCATCCAACAATGCAGTGACATCGCCGGGTTTGTTGCGCGGACTGGCCGATGCCCGGCTGGCGAGCGCAATCCGGCGCATACATGAAAGCCCGGAACAGGCGTGGACCGTTGCGCTGCTGGCAAAAGAATCGGCCTTGTCCCGTTCCACTTTTTTCGAACGCTTCAGTGCAGCATTAGGTATCACACCGATGGAATACCTATTGTCGTGGCGCATGGCATTGGCAAGAAATTTTCTTGAACAGAAAAAGGCAATTGCCGAAGTGGCAGGGCTGGTTGGATACAGTTCATCCAGTACCTTTACCGTTGCCTTCACTCGTCACACCGGTATGCCACCCGGCCAATATTCCAAATCACGGCAAAATGCAGGCGCCGCCTGATGAGCTGCAAGGGCATCTTCGTTCGTCCCGCTCAGGTCGGCGATCTGCCCGCAATGCGTACATTGTTTTTACGTTCACGGCTGGAAACATTTGTGAGTCATCCCGGTACTCGTTTCCAATTGCAGGACTTTGATCTGCAGACGCAAGGCGAACAGCAGTGGGTGGCCGAAGAAGGGGCGCAGCTGGTTGGCTTTATCTCTTTGTGGGCAGCCGATAACTTCATACACCACATCTATGTTGATCAAGGATGGACGCGCCGCGGGGTAGGGCGTGCGCTGCTACGTGCATTGCCCGGCTGGCCCACAACACGCTTTCAGCTCAAGTGTCTGCGCTTAAACGAAGCTGCACTGGCCTTCTATCGTGCCTGCCATTTTGTCGAGACCGGAACTGGCGTCGCAGCGGATGGCGAGTATGTAGTGCTGGAGTCTGCAGGCAGTCACGCGTAGCGGTATTTCTGCTTTTCATCTGGAAAATCTTGATGATCTTGCTGAAATTGAACTAAGCGGAGTCTGAAGCGCGCGGCGCCTGTCCTGAGAAATGCTGGCTCACCCATTTTTCGCACACAGTCCAAAGCAGGGGCGCGCCGCGTTTGATGACCGGGCCATAACGGGAAAACACCTGGTCGAGTGACACGCCGCTTTCGGTCCACGTGCCGCCGCCGGTGAATATATTGATCAGCAGCGGTTGGAAGCGGTCTATCGCTTTCGCGAACTGTGCATCCTCGGTCTCGGCAAGTTCAAACTCCTGCCATAAGTCCAAAAGATTGTTACCTTGTTCGGCAGGCAGCAAGCCAAATATGCGCCTTGCTGCGCTGGCTTCTTGCTCAGCCTGTACTTCGTGTGAAGAGCCACCGTGAATTGGAAAATCGCCGACGTCTATTTCGACGATGTCATGTAAGAGCAGCATCTGTATGACGCGATTGGTGTTTACTGTTCCGCTGGCATAGTCATTCAGTATCAAGGCATACATCGCTAGATGCCATGAATGTTCGGCAGAGTTTTCTTTCCGGCTTTGATCGAGCAGCGGTGATTGCCGCACCACGCTTTTCAGGCGGTCGATTTCTTTCAGAAAATTGATCTGCTGTTCCAATGTACTCATCTGCTTCATTCTTTCCATTTCAATCTGCGCTCAGGCTTAATCTCGGTACCTAGCTTGATTCAGCCTCGTCAACATTGCCATCTGCTTCATTGCGCCGCTGGTTATCGCTTGTAGCTTGCTCGCGTCGGCGCTTAGATCGGCTCCATGTCGGCGGGATACGCGCGCTTTCGACTGGAATCCAGAAGACGGTGCCGGTGAATGGCAGCTCGTCCGCAGTTGCATGCTGAGGTGGGCATTCAGGCGCAAGGTCTTCGGCTGCTCCATCTGAACATAAGCCGCTGCGCCGTAAGCTAAGACCGCGTATGTGTTCGGCACGCGGAGCCGTCGCTTGCTCAGCAAGGTAAGCGATGCCAGTCTTTTCAATCAGATCTGACAAAAGATCAGCGCTAGTACTGCCGTCACCGGGCACGAAGGCAGTGGCTGCTGCCGCGGGCGCTGCCTGCGCCATCTGCTTCCCGGCATTGAGTGTGCTCGTGCGGCTATTCAACAACTGCTCCAGTGTCGGAGCGCTGTCCGGCCGACGCACAGGTAATTGCGGCTGCGTGTTGGCCGGATCTGCCGGGGAGGGCTCAGGCTGAGCGTTCAACAGCGTCGGGAAATCCTGGCCCGTGCTCGCCGCACGCGGACTGTTACTGCTCCGCGCTGCGGTCGGCACAAGCTGAGGCACCGGCGACAGGGTATTGCTGCGAGTCATAAGTATCCTTGTGATCAGATGCTGTCCGAGGCCCTGCCTGATGAAATATTAATCAATCAATGGCCTGCTCAGACGCCTGCTTTATTGCGTTTACGCAGAGATAATATCTGAACGCTCAGGCCGACGATCAAAATGATAAAGAGAGCAGCCAGAGCTCCGAGCAAAAGCGGGGATTTTGGATCGGTGACAAATGGGTGACCATCGGGCACGCGACGCAGTGTTTCGCTGACGCTAGGCACCATCAATAAGAAGACCGTGATGCTGAGGCAAATCGTTTCGATATAAGCCGCTGCGCGTCCAAGCGCTGTAACACGCCCGATTCCATAACCAGTCAGCAGGAAGAAAATCGTTGCAAGCGCAATGCCGTAGCTGACCGGCTGCTTTGCAAAAAGGAAGATCGTGCTGGCACCGATGAGCATAAAAATAAAGTAGGCAATGCCAGCTGTGTTGCGAGGAGTGATCTTGCCATACCGGACAAGCATATAGATGGCCAGGGGAATGGCAGGCAGGCTACCAAGTGTATGCAACCAGCCCAGAGGAGATATTCCAAACATTGCGATTCCTTTCGTAATTTACAAAGTGGTGTGGCAGCAAAAAGTCTGACTTTAAAACTCCCTACTAGTTGGTAGGTAATTAGGGCGAACTTAAGATGCCGTTTTTTAATGCCGTTTATGGTGCTTCTAAACTTTGGTGAGACGTTGCAACAAGGGGTGAGTAATGGTGCCGAATATCTTCCCGTCATCGTAAGCGCGCGCAGACATCATCGCGCCGTGCACCGTTGCCAGAAAACCTTCGGCTTCGATGTTGGCTGAGCTTGTCAGTACGATCTTGCCTTGGGCTGCGCCCCGTTCCAGCACCGCAGCCAGCCAATCAGACAGCGCGCGAAAATGCGCGCGCACTTCAAGCGCAACCTCCGCCGGGAGTATCGGCAATTCTGTTGCCAACAAGGCGCAGACGCAAAAAGGCGCGCTTTGATCAGCAAAGCAGGTTTCCCAATAATTCAAATAGGCGCGCAGCTGCTCAAGCGGATCCGGCACATGGCGCTCTAATTCAGCAAGGCCGGATTGCGCTTCCTGCCGATAGTTGACGAGCAGCTCCCGCACCAGATTCGCTTTGCTCGGGAAGTGGTGATGGATGGTCGCATTGCGTACCCCCACCACTTTGGAGATGTCGGCGTAACTGAACCCGTTATAGCCACCCGTCACGATCAGTGAGCGGGCGCAAGTCAGGATTTCCTGGGCGGTGTTATTCGGTTTCATTTTTGCAGTCTATATACTAGTAGGTATATTCGTCAAGAATTAAATCTGATGCTGTTTTAGTAAGCTAACTCTTGAGTTCGCATCGGGAGGACGGAATTAAGCCGGGTGCCGTACAGATATGGCCACTAGCCGCACCACGATCGGACGCACGCCCAGCACACAGAAGAATGCGACCGGCATTGCGAGCTTATAGGCCAGCAATACACGCATGCCATAACCGTCGGTCAAGCCGGTACTGGCGCCGACGATGACCAGACACATCAGCATCGCCATGATGGACGACATGTAAAAAGCAAACACAAAAGGCGTAAAACGGACCGGAACGCGTAAGGATTTGAGGCGAGGAGAGGAGCAAAGAGGCATGTGCTAACGAGTGTGGAGTGAAAGGGCCTTACTTTAACGTCATCATTCATAAGGGTGTAGTCACTAATGTCTATGTATTTTCTTAAGTTAAACTTACGGCTGTTAACATATTCATGGCGATAACAGTATGGATAGCCTCAAAGGCGTGGAGTGCTTCGTCAAGGCAGTCGAAGAGGGAAGTATCGCCGGTGCTGGCCGTCGGCTTGGCATATCGGCGGCTGCAGCTAGCCAGAATATTGCGCGGCTGGAGCAACAACTCAACACGCGCTTGCTGGCGCGCACCACGCGGCGTCTGGCATTGACCGAGAGTGGGCAGATTTATTTTCAGCGGGTGCAGGCCATCGTGCGCGAGCTTGAACAAGCACAGGCGGAAGTGGCAGATTTGCACGCGGCGCCGCAGGGCAAGCTACGCATAGCCTGTTCCTCCGCTTTCGGCCGCGTCGTGCTGGCGCCGCTGCTCCCTGCGTTTGCGCGAGAGTATCCGCGCTTGATGATAGAGCTGGTACTGGCTGATCATTATGTCGATCACATCGCCGAAGATATCGACATCAGCATCCGCTTTGCGCAGCAGGTGGAGCCGGGTCTGGTCGCACGACACATCGCCCGCGTGCCACTGCGCTTCTGTGCCGCACCGTCTTATCTGGCACGACATGGCGTACCGGCAGCGCCGGAAGAATTGCATGCGCACCAGTGTTTGCTGTTTCGCTCGCCGATGGATGGCCGCTTACTGGGCTGGGGATTTTTTCGTGATGGCCTGCGCTTTGAACCACGCCTCAATCCCGCGATGATCAGTAATGATATTGAGTGCCTGGCGCGCTTTGCGGTGGATGGTGCCGGGATTGCCCGCATAGGGGCTTTTATTGCCGATCCTTTGATCGCGCAAGGTTTGCTGCAACCCTTGTTTGAAGCCGGGCCAGCTAAGGCCAGCTCAGCTAGCGCGCTGGCCGCGATCGAACCATTGAATCTTTACGCCTGTTATCAGGACCGGCGCGCCGCTAAGGGCAAGCTGCGTCTGCTGCTCGACTATCTGCTGCAAAGCATTCCGCCGGAGTGGCGACCATAAAAAACGAGTGAGACCTCAGGCCACAACGATCCGGTCTTTGCCCAAACTTTTGGCTTCATACAAGGCACGATCTGCCCGTTTGAGGGTGTCTTCGTATGAGCGGTCTTCCGGCACTATGGTGGTCACACCGATGCTGGCGGTAACGACAACGCCTTCCACTGAAAAGCGGCTCAGCTCTTGCCGGAAGCGCTCTTGCAAGCGTTCGGCGAATTGCATCGCTTGTTCAGGTCCGGTATTGGGCAGGGCCACCACAAACTCATCCCCACCGAAGCGGCATGAGGTATCCGCTTTCCTGAGCGCGGTGCGGCAAATATTGGCTACCGCGAGGATGATCTCGTCGCCGGCGTGATGTCCTCTGGTGTCGTTGATTTTTTTGAGGTTGTCCAGATCGAACATAAAGATGGAAGTCGGCACCGCATACCGTTGCGTTGCCTCGTAGTGCAGCGTCAGGTCATGCTCAAGTTTTCTGCGGTTGAACAGGCCGGTTAGCTGATCGGTATCGCTTAGCTCCCGCAGCTTGCGCTCCAGCGTGTGTCGTTCTGAAATATTACTCGCGACCCAGAGTACGACTTCTTCATCGTCCACCAAAAAACTCAGCGCCTGAATGCGGCCTTCAAACCAGATCGGTTCCTTCGGGCCATCATCGTCCAGACCTTTTACATCCCGGTTGCTCAGCTCGTACTCTTCAATCAGCAGTTTGCGCGACTCCAGCGCTCTGCCTATCTGTTCGAGAAACCAGTTTGCCTTTTCCGGCTTGATCACATCTGAGATATACAGGCCAATCAGGCCGGTACCATCGTGGTAATAGCGCGCATCGCGGCCACCAAGCACCGCAACGTATTTTCCACTGCGCGACAGGATAAAAGCCGGATCCGGCAAAGCCTCAAGTATCAGGGCCATCTGTTCAACATTAATCATGAAGCACTTTTTCTGAGGCGTTTAACTGGTGGCGGATAGCGAGTTTAAAACAGGGGTAAATCTCAGACTTGGCTTCTTGTCCTCAATGCCTCTTCGTTCAGTGCATCGGTGTAATGACAAGCGCAGATTGCATTATGCCATCGCGATTTGCGCGAGTGTCTGATATGTGGCGCGAGCGTATGTAAACGGTCGCAGCATATGGAAAAACAGCCAGGTGGGAGTGACATGACACTCCCACCTGGCTGTACGAATTGCCCAACTGATTGGTCTGACTTGAGTCAATCAGATTTGTGCCATGCCACCATCCACGAACAATTCAGTTCCTGCGATAAAGCTGGCCTCTGGCGACGCGAGGAAGGTTACTGCCTTGGCGATTTCATCGACTTCACCGACGCGTCCCAGCGGTACCTGGCTCGCCATATAGTCCAGCAAGCCTTGCTGTTGTGCTGCATCGTTACCTGCCAGTTCAACCAGACCAGGGGTACGGATAGGGCCAGGGCTGACGACGTTGACACGGATACCGCGCTCTTTCAAATCGAGGGTCCAGCTGCGCGCCAGATTACGCACGGCGGCCTTGGTTGCGCTGTAGATGCTGAACGCTGCGGTGCCGGTCGAGCCGGTAACGGAGCCGGTCAAGACGATGGATGCGCCGTCACGCAATAGCGGCAAGGCTTTCTGTACCGTGAAGACCACGCCTTTGACGTTGACGCCGAAGGTCGTGTCGAAATGTTCTTCGGTGATGGCGCCTAAAGGCAGCATAGCTCCACCGCCTGCATTGGCGTACAAGACGTCGATTTGTGCGTGCTTTTGTTGAACTGCATCGTACAGACGATCAATATCTGCCAGTTTCGACATATCGCCACGTACGCCTGTTGCACGCGGACCGATGGCTTTCACTGCTTTATCGAGTTCTTCCTGACGACGACCGGTAACGTAGACGTAAGCGCCTTCATCGGCAAAGCGCTTGGCAGTTGCCAGGCCGATGCCGCTGCTGCCACCGGTTACTACGACTACTTTGTTTTCAAATTTGCGTTCCATGATGTTTTCTCCTGTAAGTTGCGGCGAACAATTCGTCGCGGTGAAAACATGATGCACGTGGAACAAAGATTCGAGTAGACTGCCAAAATGGATAATATCGTTCCATTATTGAGACAAAAGACATGAAAGACATCAACGATTACGCGCTCTATGCCGAGGTCATACTGCACGGCGGCTTTGCCGCCGCAGGGCGTGCGCTCGGTATGCCAAAGTCGACCCTGAGCCGCCGCATCGCTGCGCTGGAAGCGCGACTCGGCGTGCGCCTGATAGAACGTTCCACTCGACGTTTTCGCGTGACCGAAGTAGGGCAGGCCTTCTATGAACGCTGCCGCACCATCGTGCTTGATGTGCAGCAGGCGGACGCGGTGGTCTCCGATGCCTTGGGTGAGCCGCATGGCGTGGTGCGTTGCAGCTGTCCGCTCGGCTTGATGGAATTGCTGTCGCCGACGCTCAGCGATTTCCTGCGGGCTTATCCGAAAGCGCAGCTGCAAATGGTGGCCGTCGACCGCGCTGTCGATTTGATTGATGAGCGCATCGACGTCGCCATTCGGGTCAGAACCTCACTGACGACGGACGCGGCGCTGATTATGCGTACCCTGGGGCAGTCCAGTCGTATTCTGGTAGCCGCGCCCAAACTGGCGAAGCAATGCAAGAAGGCGGAACTCGAAGCGCTGGCGGAGCTGCCCACACTGGCCAGTACCGAGCAGAGCGGTCCCATCACTTGGGAATTCTTTGATGAGAAGCAGCAGCCAGCTGCTGTTACGCATTCTCCGCGCATGACCTGCGCTGATTTTGGCGCCTTGCGCGGCGCGGCCTTGGCTGGCCTCGGCATCGCTTTATTGCCTGAACATTTCTGTAGCAATCAACTGGCTGATGGCAGTCTGGTCCACGTGTTTCCGCAATGGCGCACAGAGGTCGGTATCGTGCACATCGTGTTCACTACACGCAGAGGCTTGCCACCGGTAGTGCGGGCGTTTATTGAACATCTGGCTGCATCGTTCAAGGATGCATTGACGAGTACTCAGGTCACAGAATGAGCCGGCGCCGGCTGCCAGCAGTGGCCATGTGAGAGCAAGGATGTCTGCCCGCTCGCAGTTCCGCTACTCCAATGGCCAGTATGGTGGCACTCCGGACAGTTACAGCGCGACGGCAGGGCAGTCACTGAGTTGCATGTCGGGTCGCGCTGGGGGCTCGATCAATCAGATCAACGTCACGTCGACCGGACCGCGTTAAACAGGGGGGAGTATGGCCTGGGCACTCATTCATGACTGAGTGTGATGCCATATTTAAAGGTGACGCTTCATTAGATATCATCGGACCATAGCTTTGGTCCGATGGTGCTTTGCCAGCATTACAAGTTCATGTCCAAACCGAACCGCGTGACCAGGAAGTAGGTGAGCAGTCCCAGACACAGCAGTCCCAGCGTAAACACGGCGGCGACCTTGAAGCTGGCGCGCAGGACGGCGCGCTTATCTGTTTGCTTGCCCTCGTTTCCTCTGTCGTAATGCCACTTGATGGCAAAGAACATGCCGGTGCCGAGCACCAGAGCCTTGAAGGTAACGAAGATTACAAGAACCCAATCCATGATTTGAACATTTCCCGACGATTACTTGACACACCCTATCGTGAGGTTCACTACCTCACAACGCTGCATGAGATCTCAATCTCAGCAGCTTTATTCTAAGTGAAGCAAACAGCGATCAACATTGGACATAAAGCCCTAGGACATATTGTCCCTACCGGGTTTGCTGGCAACTTGTGTATCGCTTGCAACATGCATGCGGATATTCAAAGTGGGGGAGATGCCTGAAACAATTGTGTCATGCATCGAGCTAGCTTTGGTTTGTAACACGCGAAGCATTTAACAAATTTAATGTTTCCATGCGGCAACTTGTGACATTGTGTTGATGCTTTGTTTGCAAAAAAATTTGCTGAAAAAGAATTAAACCTAAGCAGAGATGTAGTGTGATTTTTCAGGCCTCGTTAAGGCGCGAGTAAATTAAATAAAGTGACTAAATAATGCGCTAAAAAAAGCGACTAACTGTGCAAGCAAAAGCACCGTAAAAAGAGCCACTAAGTAAGGCAGATTTTGGCGCGCAGTCATACGTTTTATTCCAAATAAAAAAACCACCTGAAGGTGGTTTTTTTTTGAAGCGTCTATCGCCTTTTAATTCGTTGGTTGATTCGCTTGCCAACGCCATGAATCTTCACACATAGCTTGCAGTTTTTTTTCTGCCTGCCAGTTCAAAGCGTTCTTGGCGAGAGTAGGGTCGGCATAACATGTGGCGATATCGCCGGCTCGACGTGCAACACGATCAAACGGAATCGCTTTGCCACTTGCCTGTTCATATGCACTGATCATTTCGAGCACACTAATGCCGACACCGGTGCCGATATTGGCCGTGATGCTTTGCTGTTTTTGATCCAGATAACGCAGTGCAGCCAGATGCGCTTTTGCCAGATCAACGACATGAATATAGTCGCGCACACCGGTGCCGTCCGGTGTCGGGTAATCGTCGCCATACACATTCAAACGCGGCAGGCGTCCACTCGCCACATGTGCAATATAGGGCATCAGATTGTTAGGAATGCCGAGCGGGTTTTCACCGATCAATCCGCTTTCGTGTGCGCCGACTGGATTGAAGTAACGTAAGTACGCCACCTTCCACTCTGCGTCTGAAACTTCGACATCGCGCAGTATCTGTTCGCCTATCAACTTGGTCATGCCATACGGGTTGGTGACGGAGAGAGGGAAGTCTTCTTTGATAGGTACCGTGGCAGGATTTCCATAGACCGTGGCCGACGAACTGAACACAATATTCTTGACCTTGGCTGCACGCATGCTGTTGACCAGAGTCAGCAAGCTGCCCAAATTATTTGCATAGTATTCAATCGGTTTATCGACCGACTCGCCCACCGCTTTCAAGGCCGCAAAATGTATCACTGCCGAGATCGCGTGCTGTTCGAATATTTTCTTGGACGTTGCCGGGTCGCACAGATCACCTTCGATGAAGGTCAGTGTCTTGCCTGTGATTTGTTGAATGCGATCAAGCATCACCGGATTGCTGTTGACGAAATTATCTACCCCTACCACTTCATAACCTGCTGCGAGCAACTCAACCCAGGTATGCGAGCCGATATAACCGGTTGCACCCGTCAATAAAATTTTCGATTTATTCATCTTCGTCGTAAGTGATTTTTGTATTTGAGTATCGCGTTCAGTTGCCGTTTCCGTGGAGCAATAAATGCGGCAGTTTTGCCGTGCGATTTAGAGAGAAGAAGTGTGCTTAAAAAAGTTGCTTTTGAGAACGCATCCCATAGATATGGGAGCTATTTATAAGCATAACAATTTACAAATGATAACAAGAAATTTATCGATAACGGGCTAATGTTTCTGAGCGGTAATCTTTTAACAATGTTTAACAAAAATCGGATGTTTCAACTAGGTTTTTGTAAGAGTTTGTAAGAAGATTGCGCGCATGTAGGTTTTACAAAAAATAAATAATTTGAGCAATGAAATTCGATTTGCCCAAGCTTCTTTTCCATCAGTTTGATTCTTAAAAATTTTCACGTGTAAGCAAAAACGTGGAAGGACAAAAATGCAGAACCAACGCTCAATATTCAAACGCAAAGCAGTTCAATTGTTAAGTATTGTTTGCGCCATATGTATACATAGCTTGCCAGCAACGGCAAATGCGCAAGATAACAAGAACGTAGCAATTGGAAATATTGCGTTTCATTATGGCGATCTGCCGCCGGTTGTGGAGTTGCAAGCCTTCGATCAGGTTGTGGTTGATCCGGGCAGCAACATCATGCCTGCCAAGTTATCCAAGAAAACCGAATGGCTGGCCTATGTCAGCGTGGGCGAGCTTGATTCTCATGCTAGTTACGCCAAGACCTTTCCGCGCGAATGGCTGATCGGTGAGAACAAGGTGTGGGAATCGAAAGTGATCGATCAGGCAGCAGCTGGCTGGCCTGAATATTTTGCGAGCAAAGTCATAGGCCCTCTGTGGGAACGCGGCTTCCGCGGATTTTTCCTCGACACGCTGGACACTTATCAATTAGTAGCGAAAACGCCAGACGAGCTGGCACGGCAAGAAGCCGGCTTGATCGCCACCATACGCGAGATCAAGAAACGTTATCCGGATGCGAAGCTCATTTTCAATCGTGGCTTTGAAATCCTGCCGCAAGTATCCGATCTGGCATCGGCAGTTGCCATGGAGTCGCTGTTCAAGGGCTGGGATCAGGCCAGCAAACGCTATGTCACTGTTAAACAGGCCGACCGCGATTGGTTGCTGGGCCAGATCAAAACCATACGCGAAACATACAAGCTGCCTGTCATCTCGATCGACTATTGCGCGCCGGCTGATAAAGCCTGTGCTGCCGATACGGTCAGTAAGATTAGTGAACTGGGCATCACTCCGTATGTGAGTGACGGCGGTCTCTCATCAGTGGGTCGCGGCAAAATCAGCGTGGTGCCGCGTCGCATCCTGATCGTGCAGAATCGCGAAGCCGATATCAATATCGATAATTCCGAAGGCGTACGTTTCCTCGCGACACCACTGAATTACCTCGGCTACAAAGTGGAATTTGCGGATATCAAGGAAGGCTTGCCAGCGGCAGTGTCCTCCGATATTTATGCCGGTATCGTCGTCTGGGCCAACGGTCCTATGGGTGGTAATTCACAAGCGTTTATTAAGTGGCTGGGTGAGCGCGTGAACGCCGGTGTGCGCGTCGCATTCATGAATCAGTTTGGCGTGCCGGTGGATGGTGCGCTGGGCAAGATGCTGGGATTGCGTAGTGTGCCTGGGCGTCCGCAGGGCGCGGTCAAGGTCAGCAAGCGCGATCCTATGATCGGTTTCGAGCTGATGCCGGCAGTCGATGCGCGTAATACCGTGAATGTAAAAGCGGGTGAGGGTAGTACGCCTTTGCTGAGCCTGAGTGCCGGTAACTATGTGATTGATGCGGCTGCTATCACGCCATGGGGCGGCTATGTCATGGCACCGTATGCAGTGGTGTCGATGGATGAGCTGCAGCAGGCACGCTGGGCGATCCAGCCTTTGCAATTCTTCCAGCGCGCATTGCGTCTGGATTTGTTGCCTGCTCCTGATACCACTACCGAAAACGGTACCCGTTTGCTGATGGCACACGTCGATGGTGATGGCTTTGCATCGAAGAATGAATTTTTCCCGGGCGGCTATCCGGGCGACACTTTGTACAAAGAAGTATGGGAACGCTACAAGATCCCGACCACCTTGTCGGTGATCGAAGGTGAAGTCGGCGAGAAAGGCCTGTACCCGAAATTGTCGCCACAACTGGAAGCAATGGCTAAACGTATGTTTGCCTTGCCTTATGTTGAAGTCGCCAGCCACACCTTTTCTCATCCGTTTGAATGGGACGATACGGTCAAGCACACACGTATCAAGGAAGGCAAGCTGCCTGGCCCGCTGACCGAAGATTTCCATTTGCCGATCAAGGGCTATGTGTATGACCTCGATCGCGAAATTGCCGGCACCATCAATTACATCAATAGCAGACTGACGACCAAACAAAAACCGGTTGAGGTCTTGCTGTGGCCGGGTAGTTGCGATCCGCCGGAAATCGCCGTGCGCAAAGCCTATGAGCAAGGCGTGCTGAATATGAATGGTGGCGATACGCTGATTACCAAATCCAATCCAAGCTGGACCGCGATTGCGCCATTGGGCATCAATAAGGGCGAGGGCGCGTTCCAGGTGTTCGCACCGAATCAAAACGAGGATTTGTATACGAACGAATGGACCGGACCTTACTACGGCTTCGAACGTGTAATCGAAACCTTTGAAATGACCGATCTGCCATATCGCTTTAAACCGGTGGATATCTACTATCACATGTATAGCGGTACCAAACTGTCGTCATTGAAGGCACTGATCAAAGTTTATGACTACGCATTGGCGCAGCCTAACTTCCCGATCCATGTGACTGATTACGCACGCAAGGTACTCGATTTCGAAAACATGGCCGTCGCGAAAGAAGGCGATGAATGGATCGTACGTGGCGCGGGTGATCTGCGCACGGTGCGCGTTCCTGTCGGCGCGGTGCCGAATCTGGAGAAATCAAGCGGTGTGCTCGGTTATGTCGCCGGTCCCGCTGGTACTTATCTGCATCTGGCCGGTGATACAGCGCGCTTTAGCATCGGTACCGAAAGCGGCAAGTCCGCTTATGTGGCGAACGCGAATGGTCGCATCTCGGACATGCAACGCGTCGACGGCAAGTTGCAATTCAATCTGCGTTCGTACGTCAAGCCGCAACTGCGTCTGGCCAGTGCTGCGCAGTGCAAGGCGACAGTGGATGGCAAGTCAGCGCAATTGGTCAAAAAGGGTGAGTTCAGTCAGCTTGAATTTTCACGCAATGTTGCCAATGGCAGCACCCAACGGATCGAGGTGAATTGTGGCAATTAAGCGTGAACGTCTAATCTCTCCGTTATTCATCGGCATTTTCGGTGGTGCGATCGGTTTGTCCGGTGCTTTGCTGCTGAAGCAAAATGATCTGGTCGATCGCGTCAAGAAAGAACCGCCGAATGCCTTGAGTGTCGCTTATCTGGAAGCATGGATACGTATCCGCAGCGACGATATGGAGCTGCGCTCCTTGCTGGCTTCGCAATATATTCGTTCCGGACGTTTGCCGGAAGCGCAAGCGCTGATCGCCGAGTTGTTGGCCTCGAAGGATGCCAAGCTTAAAAAACATGCAGTGCAACTGCAGATGGATTTGATTGAGCAACAGTTGTGGGCGATGGCGCCGGAAGATCCGCAACGCCCGGTCGTGCTGGCTGAATTGAGCAGCATGCTCAATCAAAGCAGCGAATACGACTGGTCGATACAGACCTTGAAGGTACTGGCGATCCGTGCGCATGCTCTGAGTTTGCCAAAATTGTCGGCGCAGTTCTTCCAGCGTCTGGCGAAGCTCGATCCGATGAACACCGTGGAGTGGCGCCAGCTTTCGTCCGACTGGGCGCTGGCTGACGGCCGTTACGTCGAGGCGGCCGAAGCTGCGTTCGAACGCCTGAAAGGTGCACCTACCATCGCCTTGCAACGCGAACACTTTTTGCGTGGCCTGACCATCCTTGAATCTGGCAACTTGTTGAATGTCGCCATGAAGGAAGCGAAGGACCGCATCACGCCGCCGCTGCAAAATGATCCTGATACTTTACGGGTACTGATTCGCCTCGCGCTGTCGGCCAATCGCCCCGATCTGGCGGAAGGGTATGCGCAGCGTTTGCTGGATGTGCAGAAAGTCAGTGGCGCCGATCAGCTTAACGGCGAAGCAGTTGTGATGCGTTACGCCGGCTTGCCGGTGTCACGCGTCAATGACTATCAGCCTGCCAGCGCATTGCCGTGGATTTATCTGGATGGCGTACGCGGTAATGCCGTGCGCACCCAGCTGGATGCCAATGCGAAGCATGCAGCGACCGGCATGGTGCGCGTCTCGACGATCGCTGCCGCTGCTGCTGCCGACAATGCCCTGGCTGATACGCCACCGGATGACACGCCTACCGAGCGGGTGGTCCGGGTCAAGTCTGCGCCACAAAAAATAGCAGCATCGACTGCGCCAGCCAGTGATCTCGAATTGACCTACAACGTCTTTCTGGCCGATCAAAAGCTTGAAAAGGCACTGGAAGTCGTCAATCTGGCATTGAAGCAAAATCCTAAAGATCCGGTCTGGCTCAAGCGTCGTGCCGTCGTCAACGAATGGAGTGGCCATCCTGCTCCTGCCTTGCAAGCCTGGCTGGCACTGGCACGCAGCACTGGCAGCGCAGAAGCATGGCAAGCGGTGGAGCGCTTATCGTTAGGTTTGCATGACGATGTGGTGTATCTGGAGGCGCTGCGTCAACGGGTTGGTCGTACCCCCGACGAGTTGCTGTATGTTGATCAGATCGTGGCAACCTATGAACGTATCGGTGACTTTAACGGTGCGCTGGCGTTTTTGCGTTCGCATATCGCCAAGTCCAAGTTGCAAAAGGATTTGCTCGAGCGTTACGCAGCATTGGCTGAACGCATAGGTGAAGATGATCTGGCGCTGCAAACCTGGCAGCAATTAAATGCCCGTTTCGGTCCTAACACCACGTATGCACTGAAGATCGCCAGCGTGTACAGCGTGCAAGGCAAGTTCGATAAGGCGATGAATGTGCTGGTGGCCGCGCAGGGTAGTGCCAAGCCTACTGATTACTTGTACTGGCGTACCTTGGCCAGCGTTGCTGGTCGCGTCGGCCGCGATGATGTGGCGCGGGTCGCTGCACGCAATCTGATCGGTAATCCGGATCTGAGTGATGCCGACTTGCGCAATATGATCGCCTTGTGGGATGCCTACCCGATCGATGCCGGCCGGATTGCAGAACAATCCTTCCGTCGCACTGGCGACATCACTTCATTGCAACAGGCGATCTATCAATATTCGCGCGCCAAGGCCTGGGCCCGTATTGATCGATTGCTGGATAGTCTGACTCCGGCGCAAGCAGAACAGGCGGCTTTGTCGTCCGACTTCTTGATGGCCAAGGCAGAGTACTTGCGTCAGACCGGCCGCAGTGATGAATCGCTGGATACCTTGCGCGCGGCGATTGCCATCGAAGGTGGAGCAAGCGATATCCGTGCTGCCTTCCTGTGGGCGCTGATCGATCGCGGCACTGATGCCGAGCTGCGTAATGCGCTGCAAAGCTGGCGTGAAGATGCCGAGGAAGATAGTCAGCTGTGGGGACCTTACGCTGCCGGCTATATGCGTCTGTCTGAGAAGACCCCTTCGCTGCACTTCTTCAGCAAAGAAAAAGTCTCCAAGTATCAGGATCCATTGTGGGCCTTGACCTATGCCGAAGCCTTGGAAACCTTTGGTTATCCGGACGCTGCATGGACCTTGCGTAAACAAGCGTGGATTTATATTGCCAACCGCCGCGAAATGCTGCTGGGCAAAGCGAAGCCAGTGGCGCCGCCGCCGGTAGTCAACGCGACCGCGACCGAAGCACCGGCTGATATTGATAGTGATGCTGCTGTAGAAGAAGCGGAAGCATTTGCCGAATTGCGGACTCAGGCCGCAACCTTGTCGCAACCGTACGAGGGCGGTGATTTTTCGCGCGCCTTGCTGCTGCAAACCTTGCGCTACGAAAGATTGAATCAGGATGTGCTGGCGACCGGCACACTGACCGAACTTGATCAGGCGAATGAGCCCAAGGATGCACCGAAAATGGCGCTGGTTGGTGGTCGTGCGCCATCGCGCGTGATTGCGCAGGACGTGGCACTGGCCTGGGCCTTGTCGAATGAGCCATACGAGCTGGCACGTGAATGGATGGCGCAGCGTTATGGCACCGAGCTACAACGTCCGGCCTATGCTGAAGTCGCGGTTGCACTGAACGCGGATGACCGCATAGAACTGGCGCGTCTGCTGGAAGAGGGACCAGATCGTATTCCGGTGCAAAGCCGGGTCGAAGCCAATATGCGGCTCGATCGCTGGCATGCGGCACAGCGCGTGGCCTTCCGCGGCGCGACCGGCAATCCCTACAACGAAGAGTTGCAGGACTCCGTGCGCGAAACTGGCTTGCTCAACGCCAGTTACGTCGAACCGGGCTATCGCAGTTTCCGTCAATCGCCGTTCAACTTTACTGAAACGGATGTGGAGGCGGGGCTGCGTCTGACTGATCGCTGGACACTGACCGTCAACGCCTTGTCGCGTCAGCAAAAAAGTGTGAATCCTGCTGTGCTGGTCAATGTGCCGCGTAACGATCGCAGAGTCACCGCCGGTCTGGGCTGGCGTGATGCTGACACCGCTTTGCTGTTCGAAGCGGGTCGTCGTCAGGCAGTGCGTGACTTTACCCAGGCACGCTTCGATGCCGCCTGGAATCTGCAGCGTTCGCTCAGCTGGAATGCTTCGCTGGGTTACAACCAGGAAGCGACTGATACCGCAGAGCTGCGTATCGGCGGCGTCAAGGACACCGCATCGCTGGGCGCGTTGTGGCGCGTCGGTACCCGCGAATACATCGGCGCACGTCTTGATGTCGATCGTTTTTACGATCAGGACAGACGCGCCATCGGTAAGGGAAATCTGTTTGAACTGGAGGCGGGCTACAACATCCGCCTCGAGTATCCGGACTTCACGATACGAACCGTGTATGCACGTGCCAACTACAAACCGATAGGGAATGATGCTGGTCCGATTTTCGGCCGTCTGTCACCGGATGGCGTAGCGACCACTGCTGAAATCATGCCGTCCAACTTTACGCAGAAAGGGCTGTTGTTTGGTTTTGGCACCGATCTGAGAACGAATTACACCCGCGCCTGGCGTCCTTTCATGGAGGTCGGTTACCTCCATGATTCGCGTCGTGGCTGGGGTAGCACAGGCCGTATTGGCCTGGCAGGTACCGTATTCGGTAACGATCACGCCGTGATTTATTACGGACATGATCGTTCACCTAAGAGTTTCGACGGTGGTACGCCATCGACCGAATTTGGTGTGCGTTACCGCTGGTATTTTTAAGTAGCGAAATTTGTGTGTTGAGCAAATTCGCGCTCAATACTCACTAACAGGGAGAGCAGAATGTCTAATTTTTCGAGTAGTTTTAAACGTATTACAGGTGTGCTTACGGCGCTTGCCATGGCATCGCTGATGGCCGCTTGCGCCACCATCACATCTTCAACACCACCGCAATTGGCGCAAGGCGAAGTCGTTGCCTTGCTGCCTATCGTCAATCTGACCGAAACACCGCAAGCCGGTGCACGAGCGGAAGCCATCGTCGAATCGCTGCTGCAATCCGGTAGCGGTGTCAGCGTCAAACGCTTCCAGGGCCCGGTGAATCGCGAGTCCTTGTTCCAGACCGTGGATCGTGAAGCAGTCGAACAGGCTACTGCTGCGGCTCGCGCTGCGCAGGTCAAGTATGGCCTGACCGGTTCGGTGCAGGAATGGCGTTACAAGGTCGGGGTGGACGGTGAGCCGGCGGTTGGCATCACGCTCAAACTGATCAATCTGGAAACCGGTGAAGTGGTCTGGACCGCAACGGGTAGTCGTACTGGCTGGAGTCGCAATGCAGTTTCTGCCATTGCGCAGGATTTGCTCGGTAATTTATTGACCCCGTTGTTGCGGTAATCAGGTTGCCGGCTACCGGCAGAAAGTATAGGTAAACATCATGAACTCAACGCAAGAAGCACCAGCTACCATTAATTTGGAACAAGTACCGGCGGAAGCCGTTCCGCTCACGACCGCATTGGGTCGTTCGCGTGGAATGAAAGCGGCTGACCGATATAGCAAGCTGGCACCTGCCGTGACCGGGGTGGGCTCCTTCATTGAAGCCTTGAGTGTGATGCTGATCGCCCTCGTCATCGGGCGTGTATTTTCTCCGGCAGATCCTTTGTTCCTGGCCTCCGGCTTTCCGTATGCATGGATACTGCCAGTCATTCTGGCTCTGCGTTACGGTACCTTGATCGGCATGTTGAGTGCATTGCTGATGGTGATAAGCTGGTTTGGCTTATACAGCGGCATGTTTGTCAACGCAGCGTTGCTGCCTGAGTTGCAAGTGTTCCCGCGCGAGTTTTTCGTCGGCGGTTTGCTGCTGATCTTTATCGTCGGCCAGTTCGGCGATATCTGGGCCGGGCGCATGGAACGGGCGCAGGCGGTGAATGCTTATTTGAGTGATCGTCTGGCGACACTGACCAAGAATCACTTCTTGCTCAAAATCTCGCACGAACGTCTCGAAAATGACTTGCTGACCAAACCAACCACCTTGCGCAGTGCCTTGTTGCAGCTGCGTCAGATGACTTTGTTTACCGGTGAAACCAAGGAATGGTTGCCGGGTTCAAGCCAGCTCTTGCAGTTTGCAGCCCATGTCTGCCAACTGGAAACCGCGGCACTCTATGAGTATCGCGACGGACGTCTGTCGGCCAAGTCGGTGGCTGAAGTAGGGATGCCATTTGAACTGACGCGCAACGATCCTTTGCTGGAAGCATGCATCGAAGGAAAAACGCTGACGCATCTGCAAACGACAACAGTGCGCGATGGCCTATCCAGCGAATACGTGGTTTGCGTACCCTTGCTGAGCGGGGCCGATGATCTGGTGGGTGTGCTGGTCGTCAAGCACATGCCTTTCCTCTCGCTAACCAAAGAGAATTTACAGTTCCTGCTGGTGCTGGCTGGTTACTATGCGGACGGTACACGTCCGGTGCAGGCGGCGAATTCGATTCTGGCTGAGCTGCCGAACTGCCCACAGGATTTTGCGCTGGATTATGTGCGTCTGGCACGTCTGGAACAAGAAGCCGGTGTCGCTTCGACCATCGTCGCGCTGACCTTCGGTCCGGGCGATCTGCAGGAAACTCTGTGTTCGCACGTACGCCGTGGCATCCGCGCGCTGGATATCTCCTGGCGCGTCCGAGCGGACGACGACACGACAATCTTGATGGTGCTGATGCCCTTGACCGGCGAAGATGCGCTGGCGGGTTACCTCTTGCGTGCCGAGCAAAGCCTGAAGGAACAGTTTGACCTCGATTTCGGTCATGCACATATCTCCTTCCAGTCGATGCGTATCGATGGTCAGGCCGACAGCAAGGCGCTCAAACAAATGCTGACCAGGGTGCATGCAAATGGATAGCCTATTGCGCGCGCTGGAAGGCAATAGCGCGGAAGCGATGTTGGCCTTCTTTCTGGCCCAGCTGGTGCTGGCATGTCTGGCCACGCTGGTGGCACTGCGTTTGTTGCCGCGTGTGTATCGCAAGCAGAAACGCTCAACCGGCATCTATCTGTTCCTGCTGTCGCTGACGGTACCTCTGGGTGGCATCATTATCTGTCTGGGCGCGATCTATCTGGCTTATCGCTTCCCGTTAAAACGGGAGATGACGAACATCCGCGAAATCGACTTGCCGACCTTTGAAATGTCGCTGGTTGAGCGCATCAAGCATGGTGCCGGTTCACGTCTGCGCATCCAGCTGGATAACGTCGATGCGCCGGTAGCGGAACGCATGACAGCTTTGCTGGCAATGCAGGCGATGCCTAAGCGTACCGCCAGCCCGATCTTGCGCAGTTTGTTGTGGGATTCGGTAGAAGACGTGCGTCTCTTGATGTACGGCATGTTGGACGGCGCAGAAAAAGATATCACCCAGAAAATTCATGCCGAACTGCCCAAGCTGGCGGCATTGAAAGGGAAGAATAATGAAAACGAGCGCTATGCGATTAACTACCGTCTGGCGCAGTTTTACTGGGAACTGATTTATCAGAATCTGGTACAGGACGATATTTATCGCTACACCGCAGATCAGGCCGATCACTACGCCACGGTCGCACTGGAGATAGATGCCAACAGCGCCTCACTCTGGTATATGCGTGGTCGTCTGGCCTTGACCCGGCGTCAGCCGGATGAAGCCGCAGCCTTCCTCAAACGCGCAGGGCAGGCAGGTTTCCCCAATGATCGTTTGTTGCCACTGATCGCTGAATGCGCCTATCTGCATAGGAATTACGCGGAGGTCAGAACCGCGCTGAATGCGTTCCAGAACCGTTCGACGATTCCGTTCCTACAACCATTGCAGCGTTACTGGACATCATGAAAAAAACCTTGCCTACAGCCAAATCGGCTGACATCGCCTTACTGCTGGAAGGGACCTTCCCTTACGTCCGCGGCGGCGTGTCTTCATGGGTCAATCAGATGATACTGGCGTTCCCGCAGTATACATTTGCTTGTATATTTGTTGGCGGCCGCGAGGACGATTACGGCGATTTGCAGTATGCGTTGCCGGCCAACGTGGTGCATCTTGAGCGTCATTTCCTGTACGGTTCTAGCCATCAGCTTGAGGTCAAACAAACCGAGGGTCATGCCGAAGCGTTCGAGAAGGTGAGTGCCTTACACACCGCCTTGCGTAACTCGGCGGATCGTGACGAAGTCAACCGCAATATGCAGGAATGTCTGGCCTTGACCGAAGACGGCGGTACGCTCAGCGAACAGGAATTCTTGTTTAGCCGGCAGTCATGGAATTACATCACCGAGCAATATCGCGCGCATTGTACTGATCCATCCTTTACCGATTATTTCTGGACAGTGCGCCTGATGCACAAGCCTCTGTGGCAGCTGATGAAGGTGGCGCAAAACATGCCGAAGGCGCGCATCTATCACACCGTTTCTACCGGTTATGCCGGCTTCCTCGGCTCAGTGCTGCATCATAAAACCGGACGTCCGTTGATCACGTCCGAACATGGCATTTACACCAAAGAACGCAAAATCGATCTGTTCCAGAATCAATGGATACAAGATAACCGCAGCCTGTTCGAGAAAGACATCTCGCAGGTAAGTTACTTCCGTGATCTGTGGGTCAGATTCTTTGAAACACTGGGTCACGTTGCCTACGATGCCAGCGCGCATATCGTCTCCTTGTACGAAGGTAATCGCCAACGTCAACTGGTAGACGGCGCGCCCGCTGAGCTGACCATGACCATTCCGAATGGCGTGGATGTTGCACGCCTGGCTGCATGCCGTGCTTCGCGCCCGGAAACGCCGCCTAAAGTCTTGTGCCTGATCGGACGCGTCGTGCCGATTAAAGATATCAAAAACTTTATTCGCGCCATGCTGACAGTGACGCGCACGATGCCGGAAGCGCAAGGCTGGATCGCCGGTCCGGAAGATGAAGATCCGGAATACGCGGAAGAGTGCCGCAATCTGGTCGAGAGTCTGGGCCTGAGCGCGAACGTCAAATTCCTCGGTTTCCAGAAAATTGAAAACATCTTGCCGCAGTGCGGTGTGCTGGTGCTGAGCTCGATTAGTGAAGCCTTGCCTCTGGTGGTACTCGAAGGATTTGCGGCTGGCGTGCCGTCGATTACGACAGACGTCGGCTCCTGCCGTCAGTTGATCTATGGTTCGCCCGGCGAAGATGCTGAATTGGGTAGTGCCGGTGCGGTTGTCCGTATCGCCGATCCGGTGGCATTGGCTGGCGAGGCACTCAAGCTGCTGCGGGATGACGACTATTGGCGCAAAGCACAGGCGGCAGGCATTGCGCGTGTTGAGCGTTTCTATACTCAGGAAATCATGGTCGACAGTTATCGCAATCTTTACGAAGGGCTGTTTGCAGAGCCTGAAGCCAAGCCTAGCGCGGCAGTACGTGGTTGTCCAATGGCTGGTAAAGCTGCAATGGTTGTGGCGGGAGAACGATAATGGCCGGTATCGGATTTGAATTACGCAAAATCTTGGTCAAGGACACGCTGTTTAGTGCCTTGCGCGCCTATTCCTATGCGGGGATTATCAGCTCCGGCTCGTGGATCTTGTCCATCGTCGGGATTCTGTTAATCGGTATTCTGGGCTTGCCCTTCGTTATTCCGGGCACGCAGGTCACGCAGTTTCAGGTGTCGGTGACTTATCTGATCGCCAGTAGCTTGATCCTGACCGGACCACTGCAACTGGCCTTGACGCGTTTCACCTCGGATCGCATGTTTGATCACCGCCAGGAACAAGTGCTGTCCAACTATCACGCGGTCGCGCTGGTGACGACCGCTGCCAGCGGTGTGATTGGTCTGGCACTGGCATTCTTCGCGTTTCCGGAACAAAGCGTGGCATATCGCCTGCTGATGATCGCGGCCTTCGTGGTAGTCAGCAATATCTGGATCGCGGTGATCTTGTTAAGCGGCATGAAGCAATACAAGCAAATCGTGTTTACCTTCCTGATCGGCTATTCCGCCACGGTCGGTATTTCACTGGCGTTGGCGCCATGGGGTCTGCATGGTTTGATCCTGGGCTTCCTGCTCGGCCAAATCATCTTGCTGACGGGTCTGATCTTGCCGATCTACCGCGTGTTTATCAGCCCGACTTTCATGTCCTTCGAGATGTTCCAGCGCCGCAATCTTTATCCTAGCCTGCTATTCATAGGGTTCTTTTATAACCTCGGAATCTGGCTCGATAAATTCATGTTCTGGTACTCGGATACCGGGCAGCAGGTAATCGGACCACTACATGCATCGGTGATTTATGACATCCCGATTTTCCTTGCCTATCTGGGAATTTTGCCGGGCATGGCGGTGTTTTTGGTGCGTATCGAAACCGACTTCGTGGAATTCCATAGCAAGTTCTATAACGCCGTACGCGAGGGAAGTTCGCTGGATCATATCGAGCGTATGCGCAATATGATGGTAAGAGCGATACGGGTCGGTATTTACGAAATCGTCAAGATACAGGCGATTGCGATCATGCTGGTGTTCGTGATGGGTGGTCCGATTCTGCGCTTCCTGAATATTTCAGAGTTGTATTTGCCTCTGCTGTATATCGACATCATTGCGGCCAGCCTGCAGGTGGTATTTCTTGGTATTTTGAATATCTTCTTCTACCTCGATCATCGTCAGGAAGTCATGTGGTTGACTGGCGGTTTTGTGGTGTTGAATGGCGTGTTGTCTTATGTAACCATCCATCTCGGCCCGGCCTATTACGGCTATGGCTTTGCGATTGCCATGCTGGTGATCGTAATGGCAGGTCTGTATTTGCTGGATAAGAAACTGGGTTCGCTGGAATACCATACCTATATGCTGCAAAAATCGGCATAAGGAAGAAGCTCTTGCCAAGCTGACTGCGGTCAGCTCAGCATGAATAAAGAAATGGTGAACCCGTGGGTTCGCCATTTTTATTTGTGCGGCCGCTCAGGCGGGGCTCAGAGGCCGTATCGCTACTGTCTGGTACTGTGCCCTGCGTGTGCGCAGGAACGCAGCAGGAGAGCTGCAGAGCGGCCAGCGCGAGTGGATCGCATGCGCTGGCTTTCCTCAGGTCGCCATAAAAAAATCCCGCCCGGATTGCTCGGGGCGGGAAGTACTTTACAGCTATTTTTACGACCCAGTCAGCTAGTGACCTCAGTCGCTCTTGTTAATCCGAAACCGAGTTGAATTGTGTTCACTCGATAGCGCTGGCTGATCCGACGACTGCAAGGCGGTGCCGTGGTGGCGAGACCGCGCGTGTGAGACTGGAGAGCTTGGCGGCAAGTGCCGGCCGCACTGGTGCCGAGCGCAGCGCTGCTTCAGGCTGTTCGGCCTTGTGGCTGACACTGCCATCGATTTTGAAGACGCTGACGGTTTGCTCCAGCTGCAGCGCCTGATCCTTCAGCGAGTCGGCGGCTGCCGCTGCTTGTTCCACCAGGGCGGCATTCTGTTGCGTCACGTGGTCCATTTGCGAGATGGCTTGATTGACCTGCTCGATGCCGGCGCTTTGCTCTTCGCTGGCGGCCATGATCTCGGCCATGATGTCGGTCACGCGTTTGACGCTATCGACCACTTCGGTCATGGTGGAACCGGCCTGTGCCACCAGTTTGCTGCCGGTATCGACGCGGCCGACTGAGTCATCAATTAAGGTTTTAATTTCTTTGGCTGCCGCCGCCGAGCGTTGCGCCAGATTGCGTACTTCGCTGGCGACCACGGCAAAGCCGCGACCTTGTTCACCGGCGCGTGCAGCTTCGACGGCGGCATTCAGGGCCAGGATATTGGTCTGGAAGGCGATGCCGTCGATCACGCCGATGATGTCGGTGATTTTCTTGGCGGAGTCGTTGATGCCGTCCATGGTAATCACGACTTCATTAACGACCTGACCACCTTTGACCGCGATTTCCGAGGCCGATAGTGACAGGCTGTTGGCCTGACGCGCGTTGTCGGCATTCTGTTTGACGGTCGAGGTCAGCTCTTCCATCGAGGAAGCGGTTTCTTCCAGCGAGCTGGCTTGTTGTTCGGTGCGCGAGGAGAGGTCCATATTGCCGCTGGCGATTTGATTGGACGCAGTAGCGATGGTGGCCGTGCCGCCGCGCACTTCGTCGACGATGCCGACCAGGCTTTGATTCATGTCCTTCAGCGCTTGCAGCAGCTGACCGGTTTCATCTTTGGATTTGACTTCGATACGGCTGGTCAGATCACCACCTGCCACCGTTTGTGCCACCAGCACGGCTTGATTTAGTGGGCGCGTGATCGAGCGGCTGATGAAGATGCCCAGACCTATGCTTAACAGCAAGGCCGCGGCAGAGATAGCGATGATGATGGTGATGGATTCCTGCGCTGCCAGTTTGGCTTCATTGCTTTTTACATCGACGATCTTCTGCATCGAGGTCACCACGGTGCCGATGTCAGCTACGATTTGTCGACGCAGCGGGCTGCACTCATTGACAAGGAATTTACCGAAGGCTTCCATTTGATCCGCATCACGGAACTGGCGTGGACGCTTGAGCTCTTCTGCCATGATCAGCAAGCCTTTGCTGACTTTTTCAAAATTGGCATCCCCTTTGAAGAAGGGCGTCATTTGCGCCAGCGCTTCGAGGTAGATGGCTTTTTGCTCATCCAGAATATCGAGCTCTTTGACGGCGTCGGCCTTGTTCGTGAAGATATAGGCATTACGCGCGGCGAGGCCGGTCTGACCCAGTGCTTCGCGCGCGGTGTACAGACGCTCCAGCTGCTGGGTACGGATTTCGTTCTGGGTCGCGATGACACCATCGATCTGGTTAATACGCATCAGCGCAAACACCGCGATCAACAATGTGAGCAGGGCAGTGACGCCAAATCCGAGGCTTAATTTTGTTCCTACCTTCATATTTGCAAACATCGTTTTTCTCCCAAATTACTTCGTTAGAATTTGTTGTGGTATGGCGAGTACGAAATGCGCTGGTGAACAGGATTGAAAGCTTGGAAATGCGTGATGCCGTGTAGAAATTTTTATGACGCTACCATGCCGTCTGGAAATTAACGCTCCCATAAATATGAGATTTGATGCGGATTTGCGACGGTTTTTCGCTAAATAGCGTCAAATAAAACGGTGCCCATATTTTTTGATATGAGCTACACAATAGATGCACCGAATTGGTACGCGTCAACGGCTGTCAAACGCGTAGTGTGAGTGGCAATATTTACTCGAGATACCTGATCTTGTGCAGATAGGCATAGAGTTGTTGCCGTTGTGTGGTGTTGAGTTGCAGGCACTCGCCACCGATAGAAATGGTCAGTTCGCCATCTGCGAACAAGCCTGCGATAACGGGCGGCGAATCGCTGGCAGTTGCCGACTGCCGATGGTTCATCTGCAGCTCCGGATGCATATTTTCACGCTCATGAAATGGAAGCGGTTGCATATCGGGTGAGCCCACCGCGTCGCTGCTCGGCGTATGCATATACTGGCTGTTTTGTTGGGCCGCGCCCTCGCTCGAGGTGTTGCTGCTATTGGTTTGCTCTTCCTCTGCGAGCGTGAATTGGCTCTGCAATTCTGTATCACCCAAGGCAAAGTGAAGTCGACCATGCGGGTCTCTGACTCTGATGATGGCGCCATGGTTCAGGGCGCGCAGGAGCAAGGTATTAATCGCGGAACTGTCTCGTTCCAATATCCGCGCTAACTCTCGTGCCGTCATCGGACGTAATCGCAGCGCGTCCATTGCTTCGGCGATCTTGCTCCCCTGCCGCGGGGAGTAGGAGGGAGGTGATTTCTTCATAAAGGGTCGCTTTCCAAAGCTGTCAGGAACTGTCTGCTGCAGCTATTGCCAGACCTGCTATGTGCTGTTTAGCTGTTTGCCTTAAATGCCTTATCCGTGAATGGATAGAATGATGCATCTATTTCCCTGAAAACTTAGCGGGAATAGTCTGGAAGAACAGCGCTGAAGGCGGAAATGGAGTGCGGCAAGGCCAGCCCTCAAGATGCGGGCTAAGGGGCGGAGTGCGGGGCGTATAGCGTGCTTAGTCGCTTTTGCCAGGTGTAGCGGGACTGCTTGAACTGCCGGGTAGCGGTTCGGCGATGGTATCGATGATTTTGATCGTTTGATTGAGCTGGTATTCCGGCATTTGCTGCATGAGCTTGACGGCGTGCACTATGCGTTTGTCCAGTGAGGGATAGCTGATATCTGCATCTTGCGCGTCAACCAGATCTGTAGCGCTGCTGCCTGCTCCCTCATTCAACCATGAGAAAGAAACCCGGCAGGCTCTGGCCAGTTTCTTGACGGTTTCAGTTTCCGGCCCTTTGCTGCCAACACCTTTGAGGATGCGGCTGATCGTCGCCTGTGGAACGCCCGAAACACGGGCGAGTTCGCTTTGCGACTTTATTCTGGCGGCCTTCATGGCCTGATCGAGACGGTTTCCGATTGTCATATGCCGACTATACATATGCGCATAATTCCGATCAAAGCAATAATCATTTATGCATGGATATTTATCCGTTCATGTATTTTTGACATTTCTCAGACTTGCCAGCTTAGCCGAGGTTGACAGGCAGTTACTTGAAATTCCATATATGGAGTATATTATGTCCATATATGGAGAAAAATATGAGTGCTGCCTATGCTTATCCGAAGAGCCGCTTTGAACCAGCCGCGCTGGTCGATCTGAATGCGAAGTCAGAACGCGAGCGTCTGTCCCGCTCTGCGCTCAAAGGTTTTTTCTTGCTAGTAGACGCATGGCACCTGCGTGATGAAGATGCGCGCGAATTGCTGGGCGGCCTGTCCAGCAGTGCTTACTATGAATGGAAAAAGAATCCAGACCGTCTGCTGGAAGTCGATCGCATTACGCGTATTTCTTATCTGATCGGGATCTACAAAGCGCTGCATATTTTGTATGGCGACAAGTTAGCCGATGAATGGGTGAGCCTGCCCAATAAAAATCTGATTTTCACCGGCCATACCCCGCTTGCCTATATGCAGGCGGGTGGCTTGCTGGCGATGCAGACCGTGCGCAAATTGCTGGATGCACGCCGCGGAGGTTTGTAATGGCAACAGCTCCGCTGGTTCATTTACGCCAGTTTGATACTTACCGTTTGATCCCGTCGCGTTTTGTCGATAAGGAAGACTCAGTGCTGGTGCCGCTGTCCGAGGATGCAGCACATCTGGCCGATATTTTTGAACTCGATAATGCAACCAATGCACGTCTGATCGCTGAACACGGTCGGGCCAGCGGCATCGGTGTCGACGAGCTGGTGTTTGGCGTACCCAACTTCCGCATGATCAATGCCGCGTATACCTATGCGCGGCCGGAGGGCAGTCGTTTCAATACCGATGAGCGCGGTGCCTGGTATTGCGGTTTTGAACTGCAGACGGCGTTGGATGAAATCATCTTCCACAAGACGGTCGAATATGCCGAGATCGATCGCTTCGACGATAGCGTGCGCTATCAAGTCTTGCTGGCGGATTTCAATAGCGAGTTCCACGATTTGCGCGGCAGCAGCCGTCATGCCAAGTGTCTGGCGCCGGATAGCTATGTCGCCTCGCAAAAACTGGCGGTACAGTTGCTGGACGAGGGCTCGCTGGGGATTATTTATCCCAGTGTGCGGCACGCAGGCGGTACCAATCTGGCCTGCTTTCGCCCGGCTTTGGTCGGTAATGTGCGGCGCGGGCAGGTACTTGAGCTTAGCTGGTCAGGCACGCCCCAGCCTAAGGTGAAGACGGTCCGCAAGTAGTAGCAGAAACGAAGGTTAAGTCAGTATGAGTGACTGCGCTCAGCCTTCCTGTCGCATGGCTTTGGCGACGCTATCCTTGTTCAATACCTCGCCCCACGATTCGATGCGGTAGATATCACCGAATTTGTGTATCACCATGCCGTATTGTTCACGTAATTTATCTATTTGCTCATCGATGGACGTTTTGTCTATACCGGTCAGATCATCGATGGCGGTGGGGGTGGGGCGTTCCAGTAAATCTATCGCCGACGCCAGTACAAATAATCTGCGCGCATCATCGAGCGGATATTGCGGGACGCCGAATTTATTCTTGATAACGGTCATGCGATGATCCTTTCCTCTTGGGCGCTGCAGTGCCGTTCTCACATTGGCCTTGCCATGCGCACCGGTGGATAGGGAAGCGGCAGAATGCACTCGTGCTGCTTAAGGTTCCGCCCTTACTTCCCTTAATATAGTACCGACTCTTGCGGCTGGCAAAAATTCCATTTGCCAGGCGTCAACATTTTATGTTTTCAGCTGTCAGCCGCAGGCTCCGCGTTTTTAAGTTAGTCTTATGCAACTTGGCTGGTAAGCATAGTCAGGCGAAGCATATTCGCCTGCGCCTTCCCCTCAGAATTTCTGCTCAACTCGGCTTGGTCGAATCGACTATTCCCTGGTGGCTATCGTGTGCGGTTTTCGTACGCGTTTTTTAGAAAGTGCCTGAACTCATGTTTGTGCAATCCCTCCGTATGACGCAGCGCGATTGGCGCGCCGGCGAGCTGCGTTTCTTGCTGGTGTCGCTGATCGTGGCAGTGGCGGCATTGTCTTCTGTTGGCTTCTTTGTTGATCGTATGCGCGCCGGTTTGAATCGCGATGCGCATCAGTTGCTGGGTGCCGATCTGGTGATCCGCGCCGATGAACCTATCGCCGCAGCTTTGCGACAAGATGCGCAGCAACGTGGGCTGCAATTGGCTGATACCACTGTATTCCCGAGTATGGCGATTGCCGGTGAAGGCGAGCAGGCGGTGTCCAAGCTGGCGTCGATCAAGGCGGTGACGGCGGGCTACCCTTTGCGCGGCAAATTGAAGGTGGCAGACACAGCGGTCGGTGACGGTGTCGTGACTGAGTCTATTCCGGCGGCCGGCACGGTTTGGGTCGATCCCGGCATTTTGGAAAGCCTGAACATCGCAGTCGGCAGCCCCTTAAAGCTGGGCGACAAGACATTTAAGATTGCCAAGGTTCTTAATTTTGAACCTGATCGCGGGGCCGGTTTCATGAACTTTGCGCCGCGCGTGATGCTGGCGCAGACAGATCTGGCCGCAACCAATCTGGTACAGAACGGTTCGCGCGTCAGTTACCGTTTGCTGGTGGCTGGCAAGCAGGCTGATGTCAGTGCCTTCGATAAGCAGGTGCAAGACAAGATAGAAAAACAAAACATCAAAGGTATGCGCACTGAATCGCTGGAGTCGGGGCGTCCGGAAATGCGCGCCACACTGGAGCGCGCCGAGCAATTCCTGTCACTGGTCGGCTTGTTGTCGGCGATGCTGGCTGCGGTCGCGGTGGCAATGGCGGCACGGCGCTTCATGCTGCGCCATGTGGATGCCTGCGCGATGTTGCGCTGCCTGGGTATGACGCAAAATCAGGTGACGAGTTTGTACCTGATTGAATTCCTGATCGTCGGCTTGCTGGGCAGTGCGCTTGGCGCTGCCATCGGCTTTGCGGCGCATTTCGTCTTGATCGAATGGCTAGGCAAGCTGGTGACGAATGTATTGCCGGCGGCTTCGTTTATGCCAGCATTTCAGGGCATAGCGACCGGTTTGCTGTTGCTGATCGGCTTCGCCGTGCCGCCTATTCTGCAATTGCGTAATGTGCCGCATAACCGTGTGATCCGTCGCGAACAGGATATGCCGCAACCGATCACGATCGCGACCTATGCACTGGGTCTGGCGACCTTTGTCGGTTTGCTGTTGTGGCAGGCTGGTAATGTGAAGCTGGGTTTGTTGACAGCTGCCGGCTTCCTCGGTGGTCTGGCAGGATTTGCCGTGATCAGCTGGTTTGCGCTGAAGTCTTTGCAATCACTGCGGGGTTTGATCAATCATCCGAGCTGGCGTTTTGCGGTCACTGCTTTGCAGCGACGCCCCGGCGCCACCGTGGTACAGGTAGTGGCCTTGGCCCTGGGCTTGATGGCCTTGTTGCTGCTGACGGTGATACGTGGTGATCTGGTGGCCGCATGGCGCAATGCAACGCCGCCGGACGCGCCGAATCGTTTCGTCATCAATATTCAGCCGGAACAGAAAGCACAGATAGAAGCGCGTCTGGCGCAAAACAATATCGCCAGCAACAATCTGTATCCGATGATCCGTGGTCGCCTGCTGGCGATCAACGGCAAAGCGATTACTGGTGAAAGTTTTATCGAAGACCGTGCCAAGCGGCTGGTTGATCGCGAATTCAATTTGTCGACGATGCTGGCGCTACCTGAGCAAAATGAAATTACCGCCGGGCGTTGGTATGACAACAGCAAGCCGGAAGCTTCAGTAGAAGAAGGGCTGGCCAAGACGCTGAACCTGAAGCTGGGCGATCAGTTGAAGTTCGACATTGCAGGTGAAACCGTCGAGGTGCCGATTACCAGCTTGCGTAAGCTGGAGTGGGGTTCGATGCGTGTGAACTTCTTCGTCATCATCAATCCTGCGGCGATGAAGGATATGCCACAAACCTGGATCACGGCCTTCAATTTGCCGGCGACCAATACCGGTCTGGAAAATCAATTGACGCGTGACTTCCCGAATCTGACGGTGGTCGATATCGGTAGTGTGCTCAAACAAATTCAGGAAGTGATCGATCAGGTGGTGACGGCGGTAGAGTTCCTCTTCCTGTTCACGCTGGCGTCCGGCATGCTGGTCTTGTATGCGGCGCTGGCCAGTTCGCAGGATCAGCGCACGCGTGAGGCAGGCTTGTTGCGCGCGCTGGGTGCTACTCGTAAGCAGTTGTCGCAATCGCAATGGATCGAATTCGCATTGGTGGGCGGTCTGGCTGGTTTGCTGGCCGCTACCGGCGCCACTGCGGTGGGCTGGAGCCTCGCGTATTTTGTGTTTGATTTTGCCTGGGTATTCAGCCCGGTAGTGTGGCTGGCAGGACTGGGTATAGGCGCTGCTTGCGCGTTTATTGGCGGTTGGGTCGGTTTGCGTCATGTCTTGAAGCAACCGCCTTTGCAGACCCTGCGCGAAGCCTGATTTTGCGCTGGCAAGATGCCGTGTCGCAGAGCGATGCGGTATCATGCAGGCTATGACTACTGAACAAGAAACCCAGCCCGCCACCATCTATGAATTGATAGGCGGCGATGCCAAAGTACGCGAACTGGTTGATCGCTTTTATGACCTGATGGATCTGGAAGCGGCCTATGCCGGTATCCGCGCCATGCACCCGACAACGCTGGACGGTTCGCGCGACAAACTCTATTGGTTCCTGTCTGGCTGGACCGGCGGACCGAATATGTTTGTCGAGCGCTTTGGCCACCCACGCCTGCGCGCGCGCCACTTACCTTATGCAATTGCTACCGATGAACGCGACCAGTGGTTGCGTTGCATGGAAGCCGCGATGCAGGATGTGGGCATAGATGAGCAGATACAAAAGCGCTTGCAGCAAGCCTTCTACGACACTGCCGACTGGATGCGCAATACCCATGGCTGAGTCTATAGCTGACTGCCGATAGACACCCAGCCTGGCCTTACCCCCCAAATCGTTTTACCCGGATAAAGTCCAACCATGACCCAACTGCATTTCATCATCCTGGCAGTGCTCGCTGCAATCATCATCGTTTTGCAGATCGTGGTCTTGCTGCGTACACGCGCGGCGGCAGACGGCGTGGATATTTCGTCGCAGCTGACCCAGCTGAAGAACGAGATACAAAGCCATCAGCAGCAGGGCAGTGAGCGCATAGAACGTGAGCTGCGCGAACAGGTGCAATCGACCGCGCAGTCGACACGGCAAGAGTTGGGCAATAACTTCATGCAGTTTCAGCAAGCACTGGCGACGCAACTGACCAGCGTCGCGACGCTGCAAAACAATCAGATTGATTCCTTTGCGCAGCAACTGGCCAAACTGAATGAAGCCAATGCGCAGCAACTGGAAGCGATGCGCCTTGCCATCGGGGCGCAAGCGCAAGCCGGGCGTGAAGAACAAGCCACTGCGCTCAAGCTGTTTGGCGATACCCTGAATCAGACCTTGAGCACGCTGACCGAATCGAATGCGCAGCGGATGGCGGAAGTGCGCGCGACGCTGGAAGCCAAGATCAAGGACTTGCAAACCGATAACGGTACGCGTCTGGAAGAGATGCGCAAGACCGTCGATGAGAAATTGCATGCGACGCTGGAACAACGTCTGGGCGAATCCTTCAAACTGGTTTCAGATCGTCTGGAGAAGGTACATCAGGGCCTGGGTGAGATGCAGCAACTGGCGATCGGCGTGGGTGACCTGAAACGCGTGCTGACCAATGTGAAGACGCGTGGTACCTGGGGTGAGGTACAGCTGGAGATGTTGCTGGAGCAGGTGTTGACGCCTGAACAGTATGCGAAGAATGTGGAAACCGTTCCGGGCACCGGCGAGCGCGTCGAATTTGCCATCAAGCTGCCGGGCACCGACGATGGACAGACGCCGATCTGGATGCCTATCGATGCCAAATTCCCGAAAGAGCAATATGAGCGTCTGGCCGAAGCCGCTGATCGCGCCGATGCCGATGGCGTGTTACTGGCCGGACGTGAGCTGGAACGCGTGGTGCGTTTTGAAGCGAAGAAAATCGCCGAGAAATATTTGTCGCCGCCATTGACGACCGATTTCGCGATCCTGTTCCTGCCGACTGAAGGCTTGTACGCAGAGGTCATGCGCCGACCCGGTCTGGCGGACGACTTGCAACGTACCCATCGCGTGAGTATCGCCGGTCCGTCGACCTTGTCGGCTTTGCTCAATAGCTTGCAGATGGGCTTCCGCACGCTGGCACTGGAGAAACGTTCGTCCGAAGTGTGGCAGGTCTTGGGTGCAGTCAAAACAGAGTTCGGCAAATTTGGCGATGTACTGGCCGCGACCAAGGCGACGCTGGAGCGCGCTGCCAAGAATATCGAACAAGCGGAAACGCGCAGTCGCCAGATGACGCGCAAGCTCAAATCGGTCGAAGCCTTGCCGAGCGAAACTGCACAGCAATTGCTCGGCGTGGATTTGCCTTTGGGTGATTTGCTGGACGATAAGGAGTAAGCAGCCCTTAGCAAGCGGATCGCAAATCCGGTGCTCGCCTGCAGCCTTTTTTAAATCATGATAAATTGTCGACACTTGTTGAGATAAAGGTAGTGAGTCAGCACTAGATGCTTGCTACATTCATTTCATCAAATTTACGTTCTCGGGGCGGGGTGCGATTCCCCACCGGCGGTAATTGCGTTTAGGCGTATAGCCCGCGAGCGCTTGTTGAAGACCGGTCTGCTTTCTGCAGACTACTTTGATAAGGTCAGCAGACTCGGTGTGATCCCGAGGCCGACGGTCATAGTCCGGATGATAGAGAACGGAATGACTTTCCACGCACTGTAAGGTGCGCTTTGCCATTCCTGTACGCCCTGTATTTCATTTGTAAACAGGAGCTTCGCATGCAACATCCGATTGATATCAAAACTAAATCTGCAGTACGTCGTATCGCTTTTATCCAGGCCAGCTGGCACAAGGAAATCGTTGACCAATGCCGCATCGCGTTCATCGCTGAAATGGCTGAGCGCGGTTATACCGAAGACAGTATCGATTTCTTTGAAGTCGCCGGTGCCTTTGAAATCCCGCTGCACGCCAAAGTGCTGGCCAAGAGCGGTCGCTATGCCGCGGTAGTCGGTACCGGCCTGGTGGTTGATGGTGGTGTCTATCGCCATGAATTCGTGTCGCAGGCGGTCATTAGCGGCTTGATGCAGGTGCAACTGGAAACCGAAGTGCCGGTGATCTCAGCCGTGCTGACACCGCATCATTTCCATTCGCACGATGAACATCAAAACTTCTTCTTCCAGCATTTCCTGGTCAAGGGCAAGGAAGCTGCGCATGCTTGCGCCGATACCATCGCGCGCCTGCAAAAGATTGAAGCGCTGACACAGGAACGTATCGCGGCCTGATGTGAATGCATGAACGATGAGGCAAGCGCCTCTTCGTTCTGATGCGTTTGATCCAGCAAATAAAAAAGGGAGCCGAGGCTCCCTTTTTTTAGGTCTATGCATCCGCCAAGGATGCATATGCTGCTTACCGTTTGGTTTCCATCTGGATCAATGGTTCTGTCGATTGCGGTGGCAGTGGTTTGCGTTCACGCGGTACGCGTGGAGGCGCGACATACTTGGCCGCTTCTTCCTGTGCTGCGCGCAGCTTTTCAGGATTGGTCGAAGCCAATACCAGGCCCGCTGCTTGCAGCACGGCAGCCAGGTTGTCCGTAGCCGGTGCCGCAGCGACAGCTGCTGCCGGTGCAGGGCTCGGGGCAACTGGTGCTGGTGCAGCAACCGGGGCAGGAGCAGCTTGTACCGGAGCTGGCGCTGGCGCAGCAACAACCGGTGCAGCTTCTGCTACCACTGCGTTCACTTCAACTGCCGCTACCTCAACTGCTGCAACTTCAGCCACTGGTGCCGCTTCGGCTACGGCAGCTTCCACCACTGGCGCAGCAGTAACGACCGGTGCCGCAGCAACTTCTGCCACCGGAGCCACTGCTTCGTGTGTGAACACGACTGCAGGTACGGCGACTTCTGCTTCACGGGCAACTTCCTGTGGTACCAAAGGTGCTGCGATTGCGGCGGTGAGGGCGCTGACAGGTGCTTCAGCTGCAGCGCTTTCGTGCACTACGGCAGCTGCCATTTCGTGTGCATTGATATGCGGTGCGCTGGAGTTTTGCTCAGCTTCGTCTTGCAAGCCTTGTTCCTGTGAAGCGTTGACGCTATCTTCGCTGCCTTCGTTTTCAGTGCCGGCTTCCGCATTGTCACGATCGCGACGATTGCGGTTGCGACCACCGCGACGACGACGACGACGTGGTTGCTCTTCGCCTTCTGCCGCCGGGACCGGAATACCGTTTGCATCCAATACCACGACCGCTTCGCCTGCTTCGCTGGCCGGAGCCGCATTGCGGGTTGGAGCGACGCTGGCAGCGATGGCTGCGCCTTGCAACAAGGCCGGATCTTCCGCTACGACTTCCTTGCGTTCTTCACGTGGTGGACGTGGTGTACGTTCACGGCGACCTTCTGCATTGCCTTCACGTGGTTCACGCGGCTCGCGTGGCTCACGCGGTGGGCGTGGCGGACGGGCTTGAGCTTCGGTCGCGGCTGGTGCTTGTGCCGGTTTGGCTGTTTCATCGCGTTCTTCACGCTCGCGACCACGGCCACCGCGGCTGCGGTTGCGCTGGTTACGACCACCATTGGCATTGCGCTCACCGCGTTCGCGGCTGCGTTGTTGTTTGTCTTCTGCTGCCGGTTGGGCTGCTGCGGCTTTTGGCTGTTCCGCACCACCGCCCAGGAAAGCAAACAGTTTCTGGAAGAAGCCTTTGGCTTCAACCGGTGCTGCCTTGGCTGCTTCGACTGGTTTGCGTTCCACGATAGGAGCGGGCTGATCCGGAGTAATGCCTTTGACCATGGCTTCCTGGCGTGGCTTGCTTTCTTCTTTCTGACGCTTGCCGTAGCTGATGTCGGTATCTGCTTCTTCCGTCATGGCATAGCTGGCTTGTGTTTCTTCCAGGCGTGGATCGTCATGCTTGATGCGTTCCAGCTTGTAGTGCGGTGTTTCCAGATGCTTGTTCGGGATCAGGATGACGGAAACGCGGTGACGGGTTTCGATCTTCAGGATTTCGCCACGTTTTTCGTTGAGCAGGAAAGCTGCAACGTCGACTGGTGCCTGGACGTGGATGGAAGCCGAGTTTTCCTTCATTGCTTCTTCTTGGATGATGCGCAGGACTTGCAATGCGGACGATTCGGTATCGCGGATGTGGCCGGTGCCGTTGCAACGCGGGCAGGTCACATGGCTGCCTTCGGACAGCGATGGACGCAGGCGCTGGCGCGACAATTCCATCAGGCCGAAACGCGAGATCTTGCCCATCTGGACGCGGGCACGGTCATAGTGCAGTGCGTCTTTCAGGCGGGTTTCGACTTCACGCTGGTTCTTTGCGTTTTCCATATCGATGAAGTCGATGACGATCAGGCCGCCCAGATCGCGCAAGCGCAATTGGCGGGCAACTTCTTCAGCGGCTTCACAGTTGGTATGGAAGGCGGTGGTTTCGATATCGCTGCCGCGGGTGGCACGCGCCGAGTTGACGTCGACCGAGACCAGGGCTTCGGTGTGATCGATGACAATCGCGCCGCCGGATGGCAATGGAACGGTACGCGAGTAGGCGGTTTCGATCTGGTGTTCGATCTGGAAACGCGAGAACAGCGGCACGTCGTCACGATAACGCTTCACACGGTGCACCATGTCGGGCATCACGTGGCTCATGAATTGCTGCGCTTGTTCGTAAATTTCGTCGGTATCGATCAGGATTTCGCCGATATCCGGCTGGAAGTAATCGCGGATCGCACGGATGACGAGCGAGGATTCCTGATAAATCAGGAATGCGCCGCCACCGGATTGACCGGCGCCTTCGATCGCACGCCACAATTGCATCAGGTAGTTCAAATCCCATTGCAATTCATCAACGTTGCGGCCGATACCAGCGGTACGGGCGATGACCGACATGCCTTGCGGCAAGTCCAGCTTGTCCATGGTTTCGCGCAGTTCCTGGCGATCTTCACCTTCGACACGGCGCGATACACCGCCGCCGCGCGGGTTGTTCGGCATCAGGACCAAGTAGCGACCGGCCAGCGAAATGAAGGAGGTCAGCGCAGCGCCTTTATTGCCGCGTTCTTCCTTTTCGACCTGGACCATGATTTCCTGGCCTTCGCGCAACGCATCTTTAATGGAAGCGTTACGGACATCGACGCCTTCCTTGAAGTAGGTGCGGGCGACTTCCTTGAATGGCAGGAAGCCGTGACGATCTTCACCGTAGCTGACAAAGCAGGCTTCGAGCGAAGGCTCGATGCGGGTGATGACGCCTTTGTAGATGTTGGACTTGCGTTGTTCGCGTCCGGTTGTTTCGATATCAATGTCGATGAGTTTTTGCCCATTGACAATTGCAACACGCAATTCTTCTTGCTGCGTTGCATTAAATAACATGCGTTTCATGTAAGTGCTCCGTGGCTCTAAGGCCGTTTTTTTATGTGCAGTAGCGCTACATACCAACATTGATGCACAAGCGAATCGCGAACATGCGGACTGCGTGAAGCGAATAGCGGCGATAGCTCGGCTATCGGGGAAATTCGCAGCAAACTGCAGTCAACAGTGCGTTTCCATGTGGCATCAACGGCGATATGCGCCATCTACAGCAACAGTACAGGGATGTACGCGGGGCAGGAAGGTTTGGGGAGGGAATTGCCTTGGTGTGTGATACTTAGCGCAAACGCGCTGTAGTCACAACGGGGCGCGGATAGAGTGAATCGGATGCCGAATGCGCACTTGATCCGCATCGTGCGCGTCGAATGAATCGAGCGCAACGAACACAATCGCGAGTGGTGAGCAAATTGGTTGAGCCATACAAAGCATGGGCAGAATCGGCAAACAGTTTCAACTTTATCAACCAGCAAGCTTGCTATTAAATATAGTGAGCTTGCCGGACTTATCCTAACAATCCAAACATTCTTGACCAACACCCTTGCGCGTTATCCGATTACAACAACGGTGCAACCTTGACTCGCACAGGGGCGCTGCATACACATCTTTTCCATCGAATTTGCAAATTGGCGAGGCCGATGGAGACGCCCCTGTGTAGAATGTGCTTTTTATTCTTACACCTGCAATGGTTTGGTAACCATTGCGAATTGATTATATATTCAAAATGAAGGACTTAGCGATATTTTCTGGGAAAGAGGCTCAAACCCTATCGCCCTCCCGGTCATCACAGGTCCATTCCCAAGTTCCGGCACAAGTCCAGCTTGTCACGATCAATGATGAAGACGCTGGCCAGCGGATAGATAACTTTTTGTTGCGTATTTGTAAAGGCGTACCGAAAAGCCACATTTATCGTGTGCTGCGCTCCGGAGAGGTGCGCGTCAATAAAGGTCGCATAGATCAAACCTATCGTTTGGTTGAAGGCGATATCGTGCGCATTCCGCCGATCCGGATTGCCGAAAAAGCACCATCCACCGCGCCCGGTGCTGAATTTAAGATATTGCTTGAAGATAACCATTTGCTGGTCATCGATAAACCGGCCGGCGTCGCCGTGCATGGCGGTTCGGGGGTCAGCTATGGCGTGATCGAACAATTGCGCGCCGCCCGCCCGGATGCCAAATTCCTCGAACTGGTGCACCGTCTGGACCGGGATACCTCGGGCGTCCTGGTGCTGGCGAAGAAACGTTCGGCGTTGACAAATTTGCATGAACAAATCCGCGGTGGTGAACCGGACAAGCGTTACCTGGTGCTGGTGCATGGCGACTGGAAGAATGCGCGCCAGCATATCAAGCTGCCGCTGCATAAATATACGACGCCGGAAGGCGAGCGCCGCGTGCGTGTGCAGGCGGACGGCATGGAATCGCATACGGTATTCAACCTGATCCAGCGCTATGGTCCGTTTTCCTTGCTGGAAGCTGAATTGAAAACCGGCCGCACGCACCAGATCCGCGTGCATCTGGCGTCCAGCGGTTTTGCGATTGCCGGCGATGATAAATACGGTGATTTCGCGCTCAATCGTGATTTGCAAAAAGCCGATGGCGAGCGCGTGGCCTTGAAACGCATGTTTTTGCACGCACATCAGATTACATTCATTCATCCGGAAACCGGCAAGCCGGTGACCCTGAACGCGCCTTTGCCGCCGGAATGCGAGCGCTTCCTGAAAAGTTTGAAGAAGACCGCTAATTAATTGATGCTTCGCTGCCCCGACCGGCAACGAGCTGATTCCCATATATATAGTTAAAGGAGCTGGCAGCGCGCTGTCAGGTTACATGGCAAGAAAGCAATTTGATCTCATCGTTTTCGATTGGGATGGCACCTTGATGGACAGCACAGCAGTGATTGTCAACTGTATACAAGCAGCAGCGAAAGATCTGGGATTGCCAATCCCGGGCGAAAGAGCTGCCGCCCATGTGATTGGTCTGAGTCTGCAAAAGGCAATGGAAGCGGCCTTGCCGGGTATCGATCCCAAGTATTACCCACGCATGGTGGAGCGCTATCGCTATCACTATTTAAATCAGGATGGTGGTTTAACGCTGTTCAAAGGCGTGCGCGAGATGCTCGAAGATTTGTCGCAGCAAGGCTATTTCCTGGCAGTGGCGACCGGTAAAAGCCGGGTCGGCCTGAACCGTGCGCTGGATGTTTCCAAGCTCTTGTCTTTATTCGATGCCACCCGTTGTGCTGATGAAACATTCTCCAAGCCGCATCCGGCGATGTTGCAGGAGCTGACCCGCGAGCTGGGCCAGGATATGAAACGTACGGTGATGGTGGGTGATACCACGCATGATTTGCTGCTGGCGCAAAATGCTGGCGCGGCAGGTGTGGCGGTGCATTACGGTGCGCACACGCCGGCCGAGTTGCAGGCGCTCAATCCCTTGTATGCAGCGACTTCGGTAGCGGAGTTGCATACCTGGCTCAACGATAACGGGTAAGCCAGCTTGACTACGGAAATCCTGATCCCTGTCTGTGATTCGACTGCCCTTGAAGAGGGTGGCAAGGGGATACGTTTTCCGCTGACTGCCGCCGGTGAAGATGCGAATGGCTTCGTGGTGCGTTACAACGGTGTTGCTTACGGTTACTTGAATCGCTGCGCGCATATTCCGATTGAGCTGGACTGGAATGAGGGCGAGTTTTTCGAGTCGGACGGGCGCTATCTGATCTGTGCCACGCATGGCGCGATTTATGCGCCGGAAACCGGGCGCTGCGAAGGTGGTCCGTGCCGCGGGCGCCGACTGCGCACAATTGTCATCATCGAAAAAGATAATCAGGTATTCTGGCAGGCAGATGAATACGTAAGACCCGCGCGAGCATAAGCTGCGCGGAACAAAACACAAAACAACATGAGCAACGATAACGACAACCTGAATCCGCCATCCGCGTGGCAAGCATCTGCAGCGCCAGCGCCTAAAAAGGACGGCTGGGAGCGCGAAGTGCTGGAAAAGCTGGCCTTTGCCACGCTGAAGGAACAGCGGGCGCGTCGACGTTGGGGCATTTTCTTTAAATTCGTTACGGTCGCGCTGGTTGCGTTTGCGCTGTGGATGAGTTTCGGCCCGTCGGTCGGCGATATGGAAAACGTCGGCCCGCATACGGCACTGATCAAGATCGAAGGCACGATAGAAGCCAAGGGTGCCGGTGATGCCGATACCGTGATTTCTGCGTTGACCAAAGCGTATGCAGATCCGGGTTCAGTCGGTTTGATTTTGCAGATTAATAGTCCTGGTGGCAGCCCGGTACAAGCCGGCATCATCAATGATGAAATTACCCGCCTGCGCAAAAAGTATCCGCAAAAACCTTTGTATGTCGTCGTCAATGAGATGTGCGCATCGGGTGGCTATTACATCGCCGCTGCGGCTGATCGCATTTACGTCAACAAGGCCAGCATCGTCGGTTCGATCGGTGTATTGATGGATGGTTTTGGTTTTACCGGCACGATGGAAAAACTCGGTGTGGAACGACGCATGTTGACGGCAGGTGAGAACAAAGGCTTCATGGATCCGTTCAGTCCGCAAACCGAAGCGCAAAAACATTATGCGCAAAACATGCTGAATGAAATCCATCAGCAATTTATCGACGTCGTGCGCAAGGGACGTGGCACACGTTTGAAAGAAACACCTGAAACCTTCTCCGGTCTGGTCTGGAGTGGTGCCAAATCGGTAGAGCTGGGTCTGGCTGACGGCTTTGGTACTGTCGAGAGCGTGGCGCGTGACGAATTCAAATCAACTAACATCGTTGATTACACGCAACGCGAAGGTTTGTCTGATCGTGTGTTGCGCAAGTTTGGCGCAGCCGCCGGTGCTTCTGCGATGAAGACCGTGACCGAACAGGTTTTGCCTAGTCTCAAATAATTGAATGTTGAGAGAGATGTTGTGCAATGCCTAAGTCGGTTGCAGCATGCAGTGACGCAAGGTTGTAACCGAGCTTGAAATCTGTTTGCACTTGTCTATATTGGTAGTGCGCTATCGGCATCTGGAGATGTGAATGCAACAACGTCTGCAACTGCTAAGGGGCATCCGCTCGCATTTTGGTAGCGTGTCTATGCAGGAAAATTGAAGGTCTCTGACCTCTCCTAATGCCTCCTACGGAGGCAGGCAAAACGGCGATGAAACATCGCCGTTTTGCATTTGTGGACAGCTGTTTATTTAGCTATGCATTTCGCTAAATACTTGGCGAGCTCTCTCAGCTATCCGCGAGCAATAAAAATACCGTTGGTTTTTTATGGAAGTCAGGTGCTTTGCCTGATGTCAGGTCGGCTTTCCAGCGCGCGGCTGTTTGCGTCTTGATCGATTCCGACGGCAGTGTCAGATCGGTGGCAATGCTGATGAGTGTGCCCGGATTGCATGTGCTGGCCAGTGTTTCCAGCAAGCCTGCATTGCGATACGGCGTTTCGATAAAGAATTGCGTTTGCTTTTCCTGGCGTGAGCGGTCTTCCAGTTGCTTGATGCGTTTGCCGCGTGCTGCCGCATCGATAGGAAGATAGCCATTGAAGGCAAAATTTTGTCCGCTCAAGCCACTAGCCATGACAGCCAGCAACAGCGATGAGGGACCGACCAGCGGTTTGACCTGTATCCCGCGTGCATGCGCCAGTCGCACCAGATTCGCGCCGGGGTCGGCCACGGCCGGCACACCCGCTTCCGAAATCAGGCCGGCATCCTGTCCCGCCAACAAGGGTTCGAGCAGTGCTGGCAAAGCCTGCGCCTCGGTGTTGACGTTGAGTTCAGCGATGCGGATTTCCTGTATCGGCTTGGCCAGCGTGTTGTGCGTACCTATCAGTTTGAGGAAGGCGCGCGTGGTTTTGGCATTTTCTGCGACGAAGTAATCGAGTCGCGCCGTGATGTTCTGCACTTCTTGCGGGATGATGTGCAGCAAGGGATCAAGGTCGGCGTTGTCGGCGTGGCCGAGCGTATTCGGTATGAGGTAGAGGATGCCTGGCATGTTTATAGTGAGATGACATGTGCCGCGCGCAGCGCAGTACGGATTTAAAGATTGAAAAACGCGATATTGGCGCGACGCAGCATGCCGGTCAATGCGATCAGTGGCAGGCCGGTGAGGGCGGTCGGATCACTGCTGGTGATTTTTTCCAGTATGGCGATACCCAGACCTTCGTTTTTGGCGCTGCCGGCACAATCATACGGCTGTTCTATACGGAGGTAGGCATCCAGTTCGGCATCCGGCAAGTCGCGGAAGGTGACGAAGGTTTGCACGTTTTCCACTTGTATCTGCGGTGAGGAGATACCTGTACGCCCATCATATAGGCACAGCGCAGTATGAAATACCACCTCGCGACCCCGCATTTTTTGTAATTGCAGCAAGGCGTTTGCGTGATTGCCGGGCTTGCCGATCTGCTCGTTGTCTAGTGTTGCGACCTGATCCGAGCCGATGATGAGTGCGTTTGGCGCTTTGGCTGCAATAGCGGCCGCTTTTTCTTGTGCCAGCCGCAGTGCAGTGGCGGCAGGTGATTCGCCAGCGTGTGCGGTTTCGTCGATATCCGGTGTCATTACCTCAAATGGCAGGCCAAGCCGGGACAGCAATTCTTTACGGTAAATCGAGCTGGAACCGAGGATCAGACGTGCTGGCGGGGAGGATGGCGGCATTATTTGATGTTTATTTGAATGAGCGCTCAAAAAAAGTGCGCTAACGCTTTGACGAATAAAGGAAAAGCCTGTTATTATCGCAGGTTTTCCGGGTTCGGCT
>RCUQ01000101.1_pt1 | contig 87346 bp, 76 predicted proteins | sample 2166351 | NCBI WGS metagenome assembly RCUQ01 (sample SAMN09932597, study PRJNA488358) | compost metagenome | feature: garden; material: soil; isolation source: compost soil in acetonitrile-enriched culture | place: Germany: Experimental Botanical Garden Goettingen | collected 2016-01-27
AGCGAGGCTCGCTTACCGTTGCGGGACAGCACCGGATTCTCACCGGATTTCCCCTGGCCAGGCGACTAATCGTTTAATCAGGATAATGAAATCCTCGGGTGATTGTCAACATACCAAAGAAGCCTGAGCATGCTTCTTCGACCCCTCTCAAGGGAAGGAAAGCACCGCCGGCCGAGCCTCAACGGGCACCGTTGACGGCATCGCCCGAAAGCGGTTGATCCGCTTTCGGGCGATGGTTCTCGTCCACGGCGACCATACAAAACCGCCCGGAGACGCAGTCATACCCGATCAACCCACCTGACGCCACGGCGCGCCCGAAGGTCGACGATCCTCGAACTGCGACCGACCCGTTGGACGAAGTCAATGATGATGCGGCGGCCCGAGGCCTCGACGTCTTCAAGGCTCCGCACGGCTCTTCACGGCATGGCGCGCAACGAGTTCCTCGTCCCGGCAGCCGACCGGGCGGAAGGCTTGGCGACGCGAAGGCGCGATTCCCAGCGCCGCGAGATCGGCATCGAGACGCGCGAGATCGTCCGGTCCGGTGAGCAGAGGATGCACGGTGGTGCGCACCTCGAATGCGACGCCACTGCGCGCCACCTCGATCAAGCTACGGCGAGCCCGCTCTCCGCTTCCCGGAACGCCGGTGATCCGGGCATAATCGGCGAACGGCGCCTTGACGTCGAAACCGATCCAGTCGAGTTGCGGCAAGAGACGGGCCAACCGATCCGGATAAGGGCCGGCGGTATGCAGGCCGACGCGGAAGCCCCGCTCCCGGACGGCATAAATCGCCTCCGGCAGCGCCCGCTGCAGGGTCGGTTCCCCTCCTGAGAAGACCACTCCATCGAGAAGTCCTCGCCGAGCGTCGAGGAAACCAAGGACCTCCCCGAACCCCGGCCCGGCGCCAAGGCCGGGCGGGATCAGATCGGGGTTGTGACAGTAGCGGCATGAGAGCGGGCAACCTTGGCAAAACACCGTGGCAACGAGCTCTCCTGGCCAATCACAAGTCGAGAGCGGCGAAAGGCCACCGACCGTCAGTTCAACCTCACGCATCGTCATGCCGGCGTGCCGGCTCGATGAAGTAGCGGCGCTCGTGGAACTCGCTTTGCTTCCCCTTGTTGAAGGAGGAGACCGGGCGGTGATAACCCATCACCCGGGTCCAGATCTCGCAAGGCTGACGTTCGTCGTCAGAAAGCGTGAGAGCGACATCGGCATTCAGGGGGGAGCGTAGCGTGTTCATGCGTTTTCTCCTTTTTCTTCGGGGCATGCGGCTCTATCGGCGGCAAGACGCTTCGCCGCCAGCTTCTCAGCGTCGCAAATCGGACAAAAAGCGTGCTCGCCGGCAAGATAGCCATGCTTGGGACAGATCGAGAAGGTCGGGGTCACCGTGATGTAAGGCAAGCGGAAATTCGTTAGCGCCCGCCGCACCAGCTTCTTGCAGGCCTCTGCCGAAGAGACTCGCTCACCGAGGTAGAGATGAAGTACGGTGCCACCGGTATAGCGCGTCTGAAGCGCCTCTTGGCGGGTGAGAGCCTCGAAGGGATCGTCGGTAAACCCGACCGGCAGTTGGCTAGAATTCGTATAGAAAGGCGCCTCCGGGGTTCCTGCCTGTAAGATGTCCGTAAAGCGCTTCCGATCCTCACGGGCGAAGCGATAGGTCGTTCCTTCGGCGGGAGTGGCTTCGAGGTTGTAAAGGTGCCCCGTTTCCTCCTGGAAAGCGACGATCCGCTCCCGAACATGATCGAGAAGCCGGATCGCGAAGGCATGGCCCCAAGCGGTGGTCAGATCCTCCGCATCGTCGGTGAAGTTGCGGATCATCTCATTGAGGCCATTCACCCCCAGCGTCGAGAAGTGATTGCGGAGCGTTCCCAAGTAGCGCTTGGTATAAGGGAAGAGGCCCGCATCCATGTGGCTCTGGATCACCTTACGCTTGATTTCCAGGCTGGTTCGGCCGATGGAGAGCAGGTCGTCGAGCCGAGCGAAGAGCGTGGCCTCGTCGCCCTTGTAGAGGTATCCAAGTCGGGCGCAGTTGACGGTGACCACCCCCAGCGATCCCGTCTGCTCGGCCGATCCGAACAAGCCGTTCCCCCGCTTCAGGAGTTCGCGAAGGTCGAGTTGCAGGCGGCAGCACATCGAGCGCACCATGTTCGGCGAAAGCTCGGAGTTGACGAAGTTCTGGAAGTACGGCAGCCCATATTTGGCCGTCATCTCGAAAAGACGGGTGGCGTTCTCGCTCTCCCATGGGAAATCCGGGGTGATGTTGTAGGTGGGAATCGGGAAGGTGAAGACCCGCCCCTTGGCGTCTCCGGTCGTCATCACCTCCATGTAGGCCCGGTTGATGAGATCCATCTCCACCTGGAGATCGCCATAGCGGAAAGCCATCTCCTCGCCGCCGATGATCGGCACCTGATCCCTGAGGTCGTCCGGGCAGACCCAGTCGAAGGTCAGGTTGGTGAACGGCGCCTGGGTGCCCCAGCGCGAGGGGACGTTGAGGTTGTAGATGAGTTCTTGGATCGCCTGCCGGATTAGCGGATAGGAGAGCCGGTCCTTGCGGACGAAGGGAGCCATGTAGGTGTCGAAGGAAGAGAAGGCCTGGGCGCCGGCCCATTCGTTCTGCAGCGTCCCGAGGAAATTGACGATCTGACCGACGGCACTCGAGAGGTGCTTCGGGGGACCCGCCTCGACCTTTCCGGGAACCCCGTTCAAACCTTCGGTCAGCAGGGTCCTGAGCGACCAGCCTGCACAGTACCCCGAGAGCATATCGAGGTCGTGAATATGGATGTGGCCCTCGCGGTGCGCCTGACCCACCTCCGGAGGATAGACATGGGAGAGCCAATAGTTGGCGACCACCTTGCCGGAAACGTTGAGAATCAGGCCCCCTAGCGAATACCCCTGATTGGCATTGGCATTGACGCGCCAGTCAGCCCGGTCGAGGTACTCGTCGATGGAAGCGACGACGTCGACCACCGTGCTGGCGTCACGGCGAGCTCGTGCACGCTGCTCGCGGTAGACGACGTAAGCGCGGGCCGTCGAGAGGTGGTTGGCCGAAATCAGCACTTGCTCGACGATGTCCTGGATCTCTTCGATCGAGGGCGTTCGCGCAGCGAAGCGGTGAGCGATCACTTTCTCTACTTGGGTGGCGAGACTCTCGGCCTCGTTCCCAACGAACTCCTGGGTGGCCTGACCCGCTCGCGCAATGGCCGAACGGATCTTCGCCGTATCAAAGGAAGCAAGCTCCCCCGAGCGCTTCAAGACCGACGTGGGAAAAACAGCAGGATTGGCTTCTGACATCGTTCTCTCGAATTCGAAAACCGAACGGAGAACGGGAAGGATGCACGAGCGAGCGGCGAGGAGGAGACTCCAAGCACACAACTCCAGCGATCCCCCGGAGCACCCCGCCCGAGGACGTCTCTTGAGGCCGGGGCAGGTCTCCTGGCTCGCGGGTCATCGCGCTGGCTCCGTCTTCCCGATGCGAAACGCATCAGTGACATGGTCTGGAACGAGCACTCACCGCCTACAGTTGCGGGGGCAGCGCCGGCCTTGCACCGGCTTCCCTCTTCGCTCCGGATGATGACATCCGGAGAACCTCGGCTTGCCTCATCGTAGGCGGCTCCCTGAGACCGATCAATGAGGTAGCTCAATCGCCATGAGACGATGTCTTCACGAGACTCGCGGCAATCGCTACTGTTTGAGCTTGGGATCCAGCGCGTCTCTCAGGCCGTCGCCCACGAAGTTGATGCTCGCCACCGTCAGGAAGATCAACAAGCCCGGGTAGAAGGCCAGCCACGGGGTCGAGATCATGTACTGCTGGGCGTCGGTGAGCATGTTGCCCCACGACGGCGTTGGGGGCTGGATGCCGAAGCCGAGGAAGGACAGGGCCGACTCCAGCATGATGGCGTCCGCCACGCCCAAGGTGGCCGCGACGAAGATGGGCGCCAGGGCATTGGGCAGCATGTGCCGGACCATGATCCAGACCGAGGAGGCTCCCTGCGCGTGGGAGGCCTCGATGAACTCCTGGTTGCGAAGCGCCAGGAACTCGCCGCGGACCAGTCGCGCCACGCCCATCCAGCTCGTCGCGCCCAAGATCAGGACGATCACCACGAGTTCCTTGCCCAGGAACTTCATCATGACCATCAGGAGCATGAGGATGGGAATCGACAGGAAGACGTCCGTGACGCGCATGCCCGCGTTATCCACCCACTTGCCGAAGTAGCCGGCGAGGCCACCCACGATGGTGCCGATCACGACGCCGAGGAAGGCGACCGAGAGGCCCACCGAGAGCGAGATTCGCCCGGCGTGCATCAGACGGGTCATGATATCGCGGCCCAGCTCGTCCGTGCCCAGCCAGTGGGCCATGGAGGGCCATTGCTGGTTCGAGTTGGGGAGGTCGATGCCGTCGAAGGTGTAGGGCGAGAGGAAGGGTCCCACGAAGGACATGAAGACCAGGAGGAAGAGAGTAATCACGCCGACCACGGCCATGCGGTGGCGCATGAAGCGGCGCAGGACCAGCTTCCAGTAGGGCTGAGGGGGTTCCGCGAACTCCGCCTTGGGGCGGTCCACGGCCGGTGTCGTCGAGACTTGCGTAGACATGGCCCCTCCTAACTCAGTCGGATGCGCGGATCCAAGAGCGCGTAGATCATGTCCGCCAGGAGGTTTCCGATGACCACCAGGCTGGCTGAAATGGTCAGGATCGCCATCAGGACAGGATAATCGCTCTTGGTCAGGGCGTCGAAGAAGAGACGGCCGACCCCGGGCCAGGTGAAGATGGTCTCGGTCATGATCGCGCCGGCGAACAACGACGGAAGCGACAGCGCGACGACCGTGACGACCGGGATCAAACCGTTGCGGAGGCCGTGCTTGACGATGACCGACCACTCGTCGAGGCCCTTGGCGCGCGCGGTGCGGATGTACTCCTGCCGGACGACCTCCAGCATGGAGCTGCGGGTGTAGCGGCTCCATGAGGCAATCTGGAGGATGCTCAGCATCGCCGCGGGAAGGATCAGGTGCGAGAGCACGTTGAGGGGGTTGCCCTCCTGACCGTAATCCGCGAGACCGCCTGCCGGCAGCCATTGCAGGGAGGACGCGAAGACGATCATCAGCACGATACCGAACCAGAAGGGAGGCAGCGAGTAGCCGACGAAGGCCAGGCCCGTCACGGCGAAGTCGAACTTCGAGTACTGCTTGACGGCCGAGATGACGCCGAGGATGACGCCGACCAGGAGCGAAAAGCTCATGGCCACCGTCATCAGCAGCAGGGTGGCGGGAAGGCGCTCGCCGATCATCTCCAGGACCGCGCGGCCCGTGAAGAGGGAATGCCCGAAGTTGAGCTGGACGACTTCCTTCAGCCAGTAGAGGTACTGGACGGCAGGCGGCTTGTCGAGGCCCATGGCCACCTTGATGGCCTGAAGGTCCTCGGCGGTCAGGTGCGGGTTCTCACCGTAGACGGCCAGGGGGCCGCCGGGGGCCAGCTGCATGAGCGAGAAGACCACCGCGGTGATGACGATCAGGAGAGGAATGGCACCCAGGAGGCGCCGGATAACGTATGCTCCCATTGCTTACTCCGTCAATTGCCATTCGTGGGCGTTCCAGAAGTTGCCGTTGGCCGAGCCGCTCGGCTTGAAGTTGAGCAGCTTGGAGGAGGCAACGTCCAGGTTGGTCCACCAGAGGAGGGGGATCATCGGAACGTCCTCGGCGAGGATGGCCTGGGCGCGCTGATAGATGCGCCGGCGCTCTTCGCGGTCGAGCGCAATGAGGCCTGCTTCGAGCATCTGATCCATTTCGGGGTTGCGCCAGCGCACCGAGTTCTGCCCGTTGGGCGGGATGGAGTCGGAGTGCCAGAGGTTGAGGTTGTTGGGATCCACGGGCGAGACCCAGGCGTAGAGCGCCATGTCGAACTTGCCGCCGCGGAGGTGCCCATCGGGATGGGGCCCGAAGAGGATCGCCCCCGGGTAGTTGTCGATCGAGACCTCGATACCGACCTGTTTGAGATAGTGCTGGACCAGGAGTTCGGTCAGCTCACGGGGCTTGCGCCCGGCCGTCGTGGAGATCTTGATCGCGAAGCGCTGGCCGTCCTTGGCTCGCACCCCGTCGCGGCCGACCGTCCAGCCCGCCTCGTCGAGCATGCGCTTGGCGCGCTCGGGATCGTACGGGTAAAGGTTCTCGACGGCAGGATTGTAGTGGTAGTTGAGCGGGCTCTTATCCGACCAGGCCTCTTGCCAGAGGCCCTTGAAGATGTACTGCGAGACCTCCTGCTTGTTGATGGCATGGGCGATCGCCTGCCGAACCCGCTTGTCCTGGAAGTACGGCTTCTCCAAGTTCATGTCGAGGTGCTCGTACGTCGCGGCCGGCGTCTCGTAGATCGTCACGCCGGGCAAGCGCTTCAGCGCCTGGTACTGCGTGATGGCGGCGTGCTGGTAGACGTGCAGGCCCCCGCTCTTGAGCTGGACGAAGGCCGAGTTCTCGTCCGGAACGAACTTGTAGATGATGCGGTCGATCGATGGCTTGCCGCGCCAGTAATCCGGGTTGGCCACCAGCGTGATCGAGTCGCCCGACTTCCAGCTCTCGAACTTGAACGGACCGGCGCCGATGGGGGCGCGGTTGAACGGGTCCTTGTTGAGATCCGGCGAGTTCTCCAATAGATGCTTGGGCAGCAGCTTGTCGTACATCTCGACGTACGGAGCGAAGCGCTGGCTGAAGTGGATCCGCACGGTATGGGGGTCCACGATCTCGACGCGCGAGACCTTGTTGTAGCCCTCGCGGCTGATGACCTTCACCTTGGTGTTCATATAGACCGATTGGGTGAAGGCGACGTCCTCGGCGGTGAGCGGATGACCGTCGTGCCAACGGACTCCCTTGCGGAGCTTGTAGGTGACGACCATCTTATCGCCGTTCACCGTCACGCCGCCGTTGGCGAGCGTGGGGACTTCCTCGGCGAGGTCGGGAATGTAGTTGAGCTTGTCGTCGTAGGTGACAAGACCGCCCATGAGGGGCGTCAAGACGTTCGTCGAGGCCATCATGCTGGAGATGGCCTTGTTGAGGGCATCAGGTTCTTGCTGCTCCTGAACGATGACCGTCCCGCCCTCGAGGGGTTTGCCGGGGGTCGATGCGACACGGGGCTCCCCTTTCGGAGAGCACCCGGTCATCAGAAGCGCGGAGACGAAAACGGCGACAAGCGTGGGCTTCGTTGATTTCATCGTTGCGCCGCCTCCCCTAAGCTTTGGGGATGGTGGCAGTAACGGTTCCTTGGGTCGAAGCGGTTGGGACGAGCTTGTCCACGTGATGGCAGGCCACGAAGTGCTCGTTGCCGGTATCCTTCCAAACGGGGGCCTCGGCCTTGCAGACATCGGTGGCGAAGGGACAGCGCGTGTGGAACGTGCAGCCGGAGGGCGGGTTCACCGGGCTGGGGATGTCCCCCTGCAGGATGACCCGCTGCTTCTTCTTGGTGGGGTCCGGCTCCGGCACCGCCGAGAGCAGGGCCTGGGTGTAAGGATGCTTGGGGTTGGTGTAGAGCTCGACCGAAGAGGCCAGCTCCACCATGCGGCCCAGGTACATGACCGCCACCCGGTCGGAGATGTGCTCGACCGTGGAGAGGTTGTGGGCGATGAAGAGGTAGGTGAGGCCGAACTCCTTCTGGAGGTCCTCCAGGAGGTTCAGGACCTGCGCCTGGACCGAGACGTCGAGGGCCGAGACGGGCTCGTCCGCCACGATGAACTTGGGGTTGATGGCGAGCGCGCGGGCGATGCCGATGCGCTGGCGCTGACCGCCGGAGAACTCGTGGGGGTAGCGCTCGGCGTACATGGGGTTGAGGCCCACACGGTCGAGAAGCTCGCGGACGCGCTTCTCACGCTCACCGCGGGTCTTGTAGATGTTGTGGACCAGCAGGGGCTCGGCGATGGAGTCGCCGATGGTCATGCGGGGGTCCAGCGAGGCGTAGGGGTTCTGGAAGACGATCTGCATCTGACGGCGCAGCTCGCGCATCTCGGAGGACGAGAGCTTGGTGACGTCGTGGCCGTCAAACTTGACCTCACCGGCGGTGGGCTCGATGAGACGAAGGATCAGGCGGCCGGTGGTGGACTTACCGCAGCCCGACTCGCCGACCAGGCCGAGGGTCTCGCCCTTCTTGACGGTGAAGTTGAGCCCGTCGACGGCCTTGACCGCCCCGACCTGCTTGTTGAAGAGGATGCCCCGGTGAATCGGGAAGTGCTTGACGAGGCCCTTGACCTCGAGAAGGTTCTCACTCATTTACTTGGACTCCTTCGTCAGCCAGCAGCGCACGAGGTGGCCTTGCTCGAACGTGTCGAGCGCGGGGACTTCCCGGCACTTGGTCATGTAGTGCTTGCAGCGGGGGCCGAACGAGCAGCCCTGAGGCAGCTTGGAGAGGCTCGGGGGCTGGCCTTCGATGGGCTCCAGGCGCTCCTTGCGCTCGCCGAGTTTGGGAATCGAGTTGAGCAGGCCCTGGGTGTAGGGGTGCTTGGGGTTCTTGAAGAGCGTGTGGACGTCGGCGTACTCGACGACCTTGCCGGCGTACATGACGGCGACGTAGTCGCACATTTCGGCCACGACGCCCATGTCGTGGGTAATGAGCACGATCGCCGAGTTACGCTGGTCGCGGATCTCGCGCATGAGGTCGAGGATCTGCGCCTGGATCGTCACGTCGAGGGCCGTGGTCGGCTCGTCGGCGATCAGGAGGTCGGGCTCGCAGGAGAGGGCCATCGCGATGATGGCGCGCTGGCGCATACCGCCCGAGAACTGGTGAGGATAGTCATCCACCCGCGACTCGGGGCTGGGAATGCCGACCGCCTCAAGCATCTTGATGGCCTTCTGGCGCGCGGCGGCCTTGTCGACCTTCTGGTGAAGGATGATGGCCTCCATGATCTGCTCCCCGATGGTCAGCACCGGGTTCAGCGAGGTCATGGGGTCCTGCGAGATGAGGGCGATGCGGTTTCCGCGAATTTCGCGCATCTCGCTCTCGCTGAGGCTCAGGAGGTTCTTGCCCTGGAAGAGGATCTGGCCTCCGACGATTTTGCCCTGAGGCTGGGCGACCAGACGCATGATGGAGAGCGAGGTGATGCTCTTACCGCAGCCGGATTCCCCGACGATGCCCAGGATTTGCCCTTTCTGGACCTCGAAGTCGACCCCATCTACCGCTTTGACGATGCCTTCTTCAGTGGTGAAATGGGTCTGTAACCCCGAAACCTTGAGCAACGCTTCTGCCACGGATCCTCCTCAGAACACGCGTGTAACGCCAACGTTCCGAAAAGGCGACGACGCCGCCTTCTCGAAACCCGCAAGCGCTGGGCGCCAATGCGATCATGCCGGCCTGTACTCTGGCGAGCATGTAGCGAAAAAAGGGGAAGAGTTGCTCTTCCCTCCGGGAAACGTTATCATACTGCCCCTTCCCTGTCCAGTGGCGACGTGGGTTTGCGGGCTCCGTCCCTAAAAGCGCTCGGGCGTTATTCTTCCCCTTCGTCGTCATCGAAATCGAAGAATTCGTCGAGGGTGAACGCTTCGGGACGCTCGAACGCTTCGTGGGTGAGGGTCGCCTCCTTGATACGATCCACGCGGAAGACGCGCATGTCTTCGCGCAGGTGGCAGTAGGCGACCATCCAAAGCAGATCCCCATCCGGCCGCAAGCCATAGGGATCGACCGTCCGGATGGTGAATTCCTCGCGGGTCATCGAGAAATAGTTGATCGAGACCGAGCGCTGCTCGGAAACCGCCTGTTCCAGCACCGGCCGAATCCCATCGATGGCGTACATGGGGAGCGGATGCGAAGAATCGGCCGTGATCGCCTGCAAGGGGTCCACCGTGGCCAGGACGATGTCGTCGACGATCTCGTCGGTCATGGCCACCAGATCCGCCGGGATCGCCCCGCTCAACTTGCCCATCAAGCCGACCATGAGCTGTTGCTGCGAATGGCCGTTGAACTCGATGGCCTCGACCATCTCGTCGAGGAGCTTCAAGCCCACCAGGAGCAGGACCGCCTCGTCCATGGATAGGCGAAGCGGAAGTTTTGAAGGTTCGGACATCTGCTTCTCCTCTCGGACGCAAACCAGCATAGCAACGAGATTAGAGACGCGTCCATGCCGGATAGGCTTGATTACCCGGCCATCTTAAGGGGATGCCCTCCATCTGTCAAACCCGCTCGCAGGCGCCCCGGGGATAATCGCTTCCTCCCTTCGGGTATGAAGCCCTCGGTCGGTTGTAAAGCTTTTTGTCGGGTCGAGGGAGAAAGATGAAGCAGCGGAAGGCTTGGGCCGCTCTCCTAGGGAGCGCCACCATCGGACTCTCCGGTTGCACCGGAGCGCTCTCGGTTCTCGGCGATGACGCCTACCTCGGTCTCCCCACGTCGCAGCGTCCTAGCAAGGGGGACCAGCTCCCGAACACGTTGCCGCCCAGCGAAGGCGGATCCGGCGGGAGCGGCTCGAACGGAGGCTCGGGCAGCGGGTCTCAGGCCGGCAGCGGCGCCACCTTCGGAGAATCGGGAACCAATCCCACTCAGGTTGCGCTCGCCAGCGACTCCTCCCTGCGGGTGGAAGCCCTCTTCCCGAAATCCAGCCAGACCAGCGTCTCCATTTCGAACACCAATCGGGGCATGCTCGCGATGGCCGGGTTTGCCGATTTCTCGTCCTCCCAACCCACCTTGAGCGTCTCGTGGCCGAGCGCTTCGTCGCTGCTAGCCGCGAATCTGCCGAGTTCAGGAAGTGCCGAGGGAGTTCTAACGGACGAAGCGTCCTTCAAGCGGGAGCTGCGCCAGCGTCTCCGCGCGCCGGCGCCGGCCGGAATCCGGCAAACTCAAGCCGTTCGGGGCCTCATCAACTCCGATCCGCCCAGCGTCTGGATCGACACCGCCACTGGCATGCAAGAACGCCCTATCAAGGTCTATCCCGTCGAGACCCTGACCCACAACGGGCGCACGACGCGCTTCGCCCTTGCCGTGGATACGAGTGACGAGGTCGCGGTCTTTGGAGGCAGCCTAGGGGACAAACTCAGAAGCGAGCTGATCAAATCCCTCCGCACCAACGTCATCCCCTCCCTTCAGGCGGTGTACGGCGGCATTCCGAGCCAGTCGGAAGCCCAGGCGAAGGACGTCCAGTTCCAAACTGACGTCACCTACTTCATCTTCAGTTCGAAGCTCAAGACCAACTTGCTGGGCTACTTCAACCCGGGAGATTTCTTCCCGGGTGGCAGTTCCAACCAGATCAAGGCCCTCTACCTTTCGGCGAGCGCCGCCCAGAGCGCCCGCAACAGCACGGCTCAGCTCAACGATCTCCAGGGCACCATCGCCCACGAACTTCAACACCTCCTCTTTGCGTGGAACCGGGTGAAGGCGCTCGGAAGCCTGGGCTACCTCGCAGAAGCCCAACAAGGCGCGGATATCTGGATCGACGAGGGGCTTGCCATGCTGGCAACCGCGAATGCGGGCTTCGGACTCGAGGCCAAGTCCGGCGATCCGATTCCCTACGTGGGGCCCAGCCAGAACTTGGCGGGGCATGTCAGACTGTTTCTGACCCGCACTGGCGACTATTCGATGGTGGCCTTTCACGCCGGAGATAAACTCAAAGGTGAATCCGGAGACGGCAATCCTGCAGCCGCTTACGGCATGGCCTACCTCTTCGCCCAGTACATGGTGGATCAGCTCGGAACCGAGGTGGTCGGTAATATCCTGAGCAGCACCAAGAACGGCCTTACGGTCAGCAGTGGCGGAAGTTATTCAGGCAATCACGATCCCTTGGGAATCGTGAACGACGGGTTGTCCCGTCAAAACGTGAAGTTCGGGACGCTTTTCGCGAACTTTGCGGCGGCTGTAGCCCTCGATGGCACGGACGCGCTCGCCTCCAGCGACGCGAGCATGAAACAGCGCTTCGATATCCAGCGCATCAACCTTCGCAAGTCCCCCATTCCGGGGATTACCCTATCCGGCCCCAACACCATCAACAAAGTGACGGCTCCGCCTCGTCCCTTCGGCATCCGGGTTCTGAATCCCGGTTTCCTCGACAACGCGTCGACGCTGCAATTCAGCGGCAACGCCAACGTCTCGACGCGCCTGATCCTGCATCGCTAAACACGGTCGCCCGGTGACCTCGGTCATGGCCGCACGAAGTGGCTCATGGCCGAGGCCTCCTCGTGCTTGCGCCTGGTGAGCAAACGCACGTCCGCACCCTGGGGTGCGCCCCTTCCTTCGGACACGCAGCAGCAGGGTTTTCGGCGGGGCGATCGCCAAAAACTTGACTCAGGTGCTGGAAACCAGCCTAGCGTTCGGTTATTTTAGTATCAAGCCCAACAACATCATAACTAGACGAGGCATCTACTCATTTGACCACCACCCTTCCACGCCCCGTACTCGAGTTCGTCGATGCCCCCTCACTTCCCGTTCCCCTTCGGGACCGTCTGTTTTGGCGAGTATTCTCCAGCCTTCCCATCTTCAGCATCCTCTTCGAGGATACCGACGTCGAGGCGCGCTTTTTCCAGGTCGATGAAACCTCACGCGTCCTTTCCGTCGCGGCCGCCGGTTGCGGCATCGCGAGCTTGCTCGCGAATCGGCCTCAGCATATCGACGCGGTGGACGGCAATCCGCATCACCTCGCGCTTACCGCATTGAAAGTCTCCGCGGCGCAGCAGTTGAACTCCCATGAGGAGCTTTACGACCTGATGGGATACGGGGTGCATTCGGATCCCGACCGGGTGCTTGCGGCACTTACCGCGCCGCTTCCGAATTGGATACAAGCCTATTGGTCCCGACATCGCTCCACCTTCCGCCGGGGCCTTTATCGTAGTAGCCTCTCCACCCGACTTTTCGGGGGCATGCGGGCGATCGCCGGCCTGGATGAGGCATGGATGCGCCGGGTGGTTTCCCTACCGACCGACGACCGCGTCGCCGAGGTCGAACGGGTCCACCAGCGCCTCATGAAGAGCCCCCTCTTCGCCTTCGCGGCCCGGACTCCCGTGCTCATGCTCGCCACCGGCATCAACTTCCAGCAGCGCGATCGCAACCTTAACGGCTGCGAGACCACGGACATGGCGGCGGTCACCCTGGACACCGGCAGGCGCGTTGCGGCCACCGACGCCGAGACCAACTGGATCTTCTGGCATGTGATGCGGGGGCACTTCAACCATGCCCACCCCGAGGCGCGACCGCCTTATCTGCGCCAAGCGAACCACGCCCGTTCCCTCGGAGCACCGACGACGACCGCTTACCACCATCGAAGCTTTCTGGAAGTCATGGCAGGTGCCGGCGAACGCACCTGGACCCATTACAACTTCAGCGACGCCATGGACTGGCTTTCCGAAGACCTCCAGCGCCGCGCGCTCGTCGAGGTAGTGAGAACGAGCCGCCCCGGCGCGCTGTTCATCAACCGGAGCGTTGAAGACTCGTGCATGATCGCGCGCTTGGGCATGGATCGCTGGTTCACGCGCCTGCCGTTCGAATCAGACGCCGCCACCGCCACGGAGTGCGCCGGGCTCTACCGCCGCGTCGATCTTTACCGGGTGGCACGGTAATGGGGATCGAACAGACTGAACACCGGGCGTTTCTCAACCGCTATTACGGCACCGTCAAACACGTCTACGACCTGACGCGGAAGTATTACCTCTTTGGGCGCGACACCGCGCTGAAGCAGCTCCTCGCCGAGCCATGGGAGTCCCTGCTGGAAATCGGTCCCGGTACGGGCCGAAACCTCGAAATCCTGCGCAAGTCACGACCGCAAGCACAGTACGGTGGCATCGAGGCGAGCGATGAGATGCTCGACTATGCACAGACACGCTGCCCCTGGGCTTCCCTTCATCACGGCTATGCCGAATCGGCGGACCTTGCCTCCGTGCTCGGTCGCCGGCCTGATCGCATCCTGTTCTCCTACTCGCTGTCGATGGTGCAAGACCCCGAGGCCGCGCTCCGCAACGCACGGCAAGCGCTGGCTCCCGGCGGGGAAGTAGTCGTGGTCGACTTCGGCGACCTGGGGAGCCTCTGGAATCCGATAAGGTCCCCTCTGCGTGGGTTCTTGAAGTCGTTCCACGTCGAACCGCTGGACGAGGCGGTACTCGCGCCGCATGCCCCACGCCTGACGTGGGGGCCCGGCCACTATTACGTCATCGCCAGGCTGGCAGCCGGGTCGTGAAGCCGCAGCCAATCTAGCGCATGGGGGAAAACCTCCTCCGGGGCCCGGGGGCCGAAGAGCAAGTCCGCATGCCCGTAATCCGCCGAAAACCCGTTCTCGCGCAGGCACTCGACCCAGCGGACGTTCGCGGGCCGCGCGCGCTCCATCACCAGGCGAGCCCTGCGGCCGAAGTCACTGGCGCCCGTTATGGCCAGTAGCGGCACCTGGGTCGTCCGTAGCCCCTCAAGGTAGTCGCTCGCCCCATCGCGGGATCGGAGCGCATCCTCGCGTATCCAGTCCCGGAACTGCAGGACGAGGGGCGTCGGCACGTCGTCAAAGGTGTGATAGACCAACGGCTTCAGCAGCTTCCGGTCGATGTTCGAGGGGTTCATCCAGGTCTTGAAAAGGGGCTTCTCGTACCAAAGCGGCAGCAGGTCCATCACGAGCCGGCTCGGCAAGCGATAAGGAATCGCATGCAGCCAGGGGAAGCGCGCCAGAACGTCCAAGGCGACGTGACTCGATTGGTCGAGGGAGTACCCGTAAAGGCTCACGGGAGACTCGAGGGCCACGCCCGAACGAATCCGATCGGCCGATTCCGAGCCGAGCGCCGCATAGAGCAGCAGCCCTCCGAGCGAGAAGCCGATCCAGTGAAGCTTGGCTGCGCCCGTCCGCTCCAGCACATGGGCCATGGCTGTCCGGGCGTCCACCAGGTAATCGTCGAAGGCCCCATCGTAGATGCCAGCCCGTCGCGATCGCCCCGAACCCCGAACCTCGAGCAGCCAAGTATCGAAGCCCTCGGCGGCGAGCCGCCGGGCCCAACTGAAGCGCTCATCGAAGTCGAGGGCCGCTCGGTTCACGCCAAAGCCCGTGGTCAGGAAGACGGGCTCCCGGCCGGGGACGGTCTCGGTCGCCGGGTAATGGTAAAGGGCGAGCCGGGCGCCATCGGGCGTCTTGAGAAACGTCAGCTCGGCGGGGCAAGGGGCGACGCTCAGGCGGGAGCGCATCTGGACGAGGTAGGCGATGGGAGCGGCGATCGCCGCAGCCGCCAGCCCCATGCTCAGCAGTTCCCCGCTCATCGCCTCTCCTTATTATTAGAATGAGACGCCGTACGTCGTGTAGACCTGCATGCCCCCGCCGGGGCTCGTCCCCTGCGCCACGCCCAGCCGGACCTCGGTGGGAATCTGGTTGAGGAAGATCTTGGCGCGAGCTTCGAGGCCGAGGCCATGCTTGACGCGCGCCAAGCTCAACTCGTCACGGCTTCCCGCGAGCCCCACGTCGTAGAAGGCCGCCGCGTGAAGGGTATCGAGGAAGAGCGGCAAGGTCCAGAGGCCACGGTGAAGCTCGAAGATCGGGAAGCGGTACTCCAGGCTACCCGCCAACAAGGTACTGCCTTGCAGGATCCCATAGCCGTAGCCGCGCAGGGGCACCGCGCTCACGTCTCCGACGTAGCGCAGATCCGTGTAGATGGAGGGCAAGGTCGAGAACGATCCCCCGAGCGAGTAGTCACCGCCCGGTCGGCCGAAATTGGCTCCACCCGCGACCCGCCAACCCAGCACATGGCGCTTCCAGGGAAGCGCGTGATACGAGCGGTAGTCGCCGCTGAGGCGATTGAAGCCCGCCTGTCCTCCGATGCCGGGCGGGGCGAGCTCGTACGTGAGCGAGCCGAGATTGCCGCGTTCGGGGCTGATGGCGAAGCTGGGCCGGTAGTTGTCCGCATGGCGCCACTGGGCGTAGACCGAGTGGGTCATGCCTTCCGGGGTGACGGCGAGGGCCCGCTCCAGACTCGCGCGCTCCTTTGCCTCCAAGCCCTGCGGATCCGAAACCGGCTGGCCGTTGCGGCGATCCAGCACGGCGAGCCCCGAGACCGCGCGGTAGCGGTAACCCAGTGTCAAGCTATCCCCCATGACCGAGAGGTGACCCAGCGCCTGACTGGGCATGCCCGGGAAGGTCACCCCCAGATCCCCCTGCACCATCCGGATGCGACGCTCCAGGGTCTGTCCCACGCCGTAGAGGCTGGGAAGATCGCTGAGGCTCACGGTGATGCTCGGAGGCAGCTCGTCGTTCTGATAGAAGAGCGAGTAGAACGGGCGTCGGCTATTCAGTTCGGCCCCCGCCGAGAGGTAGAGGTAATGCTTCAGGAGGACGTCCATCCCGTAGGTCGCGCCGCCCAACCAGAGCCCATGCGGGCCGTAATCCCCGATGGGGCTCCAGACCTTGGGTCTCAGGGTCGGCCAGGGAGTGTAGGGCTGCGACGGGAACGGCGTCGACTCCAAAGGCATGGTCTCGCCCTTCGGCAACGGCAACGCCGACAGCGTTCCATCCGACCCGAACTCCTGGGCTGGCCCCACGATGGGGCGCCAGGAGGCCGGCTCGAAGGGCATGATATGGATGTCGTAGCCACCCGAGGTGTACAGCGAAAAAGCGATCTGCTTGCCGTCCGGCGAAACCGACGGCTCAAGCGCGCCCCCGACCACGTTCGTCACCTGGAAGGCCTTGCCGTCCGAGAGTCGCAGCGCATGAATATTGAAGACGCCGGTATGATCCGAGCTGAACAAGAGCCAGTTCCCGTCAGGGCTCCAGGCGGGTGCCGTCTCGACGGCGAGATCGCGCCAGAGCGGCCGCATGGCGCCCGTCTCGGGATCAATCAGATAGAGGTCGCGGCTTCCGTTCTTCCAGAGCGAGGCCGCCACCTGCTTACCGTCCGGTGACCAGGCCAAGCCCGAGATCTGCTGCCCATCCGTCCCCTCGGTCAGCCGCTCAATCAGCTTGCCCTGAGCATCAAAGCGCGCCAGGTCGTTGCGAGCCTTACCGTTGACGACGGCCAGAATCTGCTTGCCATCCGGAGAGACGGCCGGATCCTTGACGCGCATGCCGTCGGTGAGGCGCTCCACCTTGCGGGACGCGACGTCGAACTTGTAGAGGTCGTAACCCGAGTTGAAGCGATCGGAGTCTCGGTAGGCCGCGAAGTGGACCTCCTTGCCGTCGGCGCTCACCTGGTAGCTTCCGAAGGGGCTCTTGTAGATCATCCTCCGGGCGGGCGCCCCGTCGAGGGCATCCATGAGCAGGACGGAGTACTCACCCCTCACGAACTCGGGGTAGAGCAGACGGCCGTCCGGCAGCCAACGCGGATGGCGATGGTAGCCCCCGGAGGTGGTGACGGCCCGGCTCTCGGTGAGCGGGTGCCTTTGGATGCCTGCGAGCTGCTTCGCGGCGCGCTGCTTGAGATAGACCTTGAGCTCGTCCCAGAGGACGAAGGCGTTCTTGCCGGGTAGCACCTGATGAATCGCCAGGTTGATATCTAGAATGGGCAACGCGGCGTACTGGTGGGCGATCCGCGTGGGCACGTCTGCGCCGTAGGTCTCGATCAAGTAGCGATAGAAGTAGGTTCCATAGAGATAGGCCCCGTTGCTACCGGGACCGCCACCCAGATAGGGGGCTGCGGCTTGGTCGATGTCGGCGAGCTGGTCGTCTAGGGCAAGACAGCGGAGGATCATATCGAAGTCGCCCTCGCGGCCGCGGCCTCCGGTGGTGAACTCCGTCTCCATATGAACGGCGAGGCCCTCGATGAGGAAGTTGGGAACCGTGAGGTTGGGGTAGAGGGCGCGTCCCAGGAGGCGGTTCACCCATTCCGAGATGCCGTCGGTGGTCTCGAGGTGGAGGATATGCGTGTACTCGTGGGTAATCAGGTGCTTGAGCCAGGAGTCGTACTTGCCCCAGAGCAGGTCCTGGTCGGGGGGAGTGAGGTAAATCTGGATCTGGTTGTTGGGGTACGGAAAGGCGAAGCCGTTGGTGGTATCCTGGCTGTCCAGGAGGACCAGTTCGGTGCGCATGGTGGGCTCGCGCTTCATGACGGGAGCGAGCTTGGCATGGGCTTCTTCGGCGAAGTGGGCGGCCCGCTGGGCGATCGCCTCGTAACCCTCGACGTAGTTGACCCGGAAATGCGGCGTCTCGAGCGTATGCCAGCGAAGGGCCGGATCGATGATGGTCGCCGCATGGGTACTCAGAGGGCTCATGGCCAGCAAGGCCGCGACGAGCAGCGCACGGATCCGCAAACAGGGCTCCCTTTCTCGAATGGAGGTCACCGGAATATGGTACCCCAAAAGCTGCCCGGCCGTGAGTCATGGGGCTCGGGGCACTCCGGGCAAGGGAGTTTAACCTGCCGCTCGAAGGGAATATTGGGGGGAGCCCCGTTCGGAGCGCAACGGGGCTCCCGCCGCGCCAGGACGCGCGCTTACACGGTTTGATAGGGGCATGGAGTAGGAATGAAGCAGCACCTGATCACGTTCGCCATCGCCGGTAGCCTTCTGGTCGGCGCTTTGCCGGCCATGGCCGCCACCAGCTACGAGCCGGGCATCGACTGGCGCACGATCGAGACCCCTCACTTCCGGGTGAACTATCCCGCCGACCTCGAGGATATCGGGCGACGAGTCGCCGCCTATGCCGAGGACGCCCACCAGAAGGTGGCTCCCTACATGAAGGCCGAGCCCTACGAGAAGACCGAGATCGTCTGCTTCGACACCTACGACGACACCAACGCCAACGCCAGCAACTACCCGCATAACCGGATCCTCTTGAACCTGCACCCGCCGTCGCCCGACGCGGGGCTTCCCATCGGCCGTCACGACGACTGGATCCGCTACGTCGTGCTCCATGAGTACACCCACATCCTTCACCAGAACCACACCCACTGGGGCATCAACCAGCTCAACCGGGTACTCGGCAAGATCTTCTTCCAATACCTGGCCATCCCGGGCGTTCCGAGCTTCGTTACCGAGTACATCCCCACGCTGCTCTCGGACTCGCCCCGCTTCGTCACCGAGGGCTGGGCCGTCCACACCGAATCCCGCTTCACGCCGGGCGGCCGCGCCAAGGAAGGCTACGGGGACATGCGGCTGCGCATGGCGACCCTCGATAAGAAGCTCCATACCTTGGATCAGGTCAACGGCAGCTATCTGCTCGAGTGGCCGGCGGGCGGCAACGAGTACGACTACGGGACGGCCTTCTTCCAGTACGTCGCGACCACCTACGGCGAGGAAGTCCCCAGCAAGATCCTCGAGGTCTTCGGGCGGATGCCGTGGCTCGGGATCGACTTCGCGGTGGCTCAGGTGCTTAACGGCAAGACCTGCGCCACCCTCTGGGACGAGACCATGGGCTGGCTGCATCAGCGCTACGCCACGCAAGCCCGCGAGATCAAGCAGCAGCCGCTCACCGCCTCCAAGGCACTCACCACCTCGGGCCGCTACCACCATCACCCCCGCTGGCTCGCGGACGGCTCGCTCATTTACACCGAATCCTACAAGGGCAAGGGCTCCAAGCTCGTGAAGCGCACGCCCTCGGGCGAAACCACCTCCGTCATGAGCAAGGATCCGCTAAGCGACTACTCCGTGAGCGCGGATGGCCAGAGCGTCTCCTACGCCTTGCAAAGCGGGGACGAGGCCAGCTTCAAGAGCTACTCGGACCTTTACCGGCTGGATCTTCAAAATGGCAAGAGGCAACGGCTGACCCAGGACATGCGCGCCTCCGATCCGGCCGTCTCGCCGGATGGCCGGATCGTCGCAGTCGTCACCCAGCGGGGCACGAATCACCTCGTCCTCTTGGATTCCGACGGAAAGGTCCTCAAGGCGCTGTCGGAAGCCACGCCGACCAAGAGCTACGCCAATCCCGGCTGGTCGCCGGACGGCAAGCAAATCGTCGTTTCGCGCTGGGTATCGGGCGGCTACCAGATCGTCCTCGTCGACCCCGAGACGGGCGCAGAAACCGAGCTGACCCCGGTGCATGCCCTGGACTTCTACCCCTCGTTCACGCCCGACGGCCAGCATATCGTCTTCACGTCTGATCGGACGGGCGTCTTCAACCTCTACGCCCTGCGTCTCTCCGACAAGGCCCTCTTCCAGGTGACCAACGTCCTGGGCGGCGCCTTCCAGGGCCGGGTCTCGCCTGATGGGAAGTCGCTCGCATTCATCAACTACGGAAGCGCCGGCTTCGATCTCCATGAGATGCCCTTCGCACCGAGCAGCTGGCGGAGGGTCGCCCCCGACATGGTCCTCACGAGCGACTTCGAGGGGCACTTCGTGTCGTTCGTCGCCGAGGCTGCCACGCCGGTGGACATGTCCCTCGCCCTGTCGGCGACGCCCCGACGCTACAACCCGTGGCCGTCGATCGCCCCCAACGCCCTCGTTCCCTTGATCGCGCGGGACGAAGGCGGGCTTGCGCTAGGCGTTTCGGCGTTCGGACAAGACGTCCTGAGGCAACATACCTACAACGTGCTCGCGGGAGCGGGCCTCTCGTCCGGCAAGCCGATCGCCGGCTTCGTCTACCAGAACGACCAGTTGCTGCCGTCGCTCTCGCTGATGGTCTTCCGGGCACCCGGAGCGAGCGCATACCCCCTGATGGTGAACAACCAGCTGACCTTCGGACGCCTCTGGCAGGATCAGCAGCTCGTGGATCTCTCGATGCGCCTGCCGGGCATTCCGTTCCCGCTGCTCGGGGCGAGCTGGGTCACCGGCGACTCGTACGTCGTCGGCTTCCGCTCCCAGAACTCGCGCAACTACGCCGTGAGCACGACCAACCGGAGCCAGCTTCAGTACCTGACCCCGGAAGAAGCCGCGGCGCTCCCGCGCTTCGAGCTCGCGGCCGATCCGGGCCAGACCAACGCCCTCTACGCCATGTTCCAGCGGGCCGACAACTTCACCCGCTCCTACGGAGTGAGCCCCGAAGGCGGCTCGCTCTCGACCCTCGGCTACGAGAAGGCGACGCCCATCCTCGGCGGCCAGGCGAACTACGACCGTGTCTGGGGAGATTACCGGCGTTACGTCTCCTTGCCCTGGCAGCATCACGTCCTGGCGCTGCGCGGAACCATGGGCCTGAACTGGGGCAAGAACGGCGGCCACTTCTTCGTGGGAGGCATCGACTCCCCGCATTTCCTCTCGCAGGTGGACCTCACCGCGGCGACCGACGTCTTCCACGCGTCGATCGGCATGCGCGGCTACGACGTGGCCGGCATCGGCAACAAGATGGCCCTCCTGAGCGCGGAGTACCGCTTCCCGCTCCTCGAGGTCAACAAGGGGCTCTGGACGCTTCCCTTCTACATGGACCGGCTCTACGGAGTGCTCGGCTACGATGTCAGCAATACCTGGGACTCGCCCTTCAACAGCGTGCGGCAGTTCCAGGCCGGCGAGACCGTCCACGGCGTCTCGGCCGAACTGCGCAGCAAATTGACGCTGTTCCGCTACTTGCGGACCGATTTCCGCTTGGGTCTCGCTCAGGGTCTCGTCAGCAACTCGACCACCCGTCCCTCCACCCAGACCATCATGGGCTTCGGCACGACGTTCTAGGCGAGCCTTCGCTTTAGCGCCGGTTTCCTGCGTCGCGGGATTCCGGCGCTCGCTTCTCCGGCTCGGTGGCGGCGAAGACCGTGCCATGGGGGGCGGCCGGCTTCGGCTTGCGCGTGGCCAGCTGGCGAAACGCCATCACCACGATGTAGAGCGCAAAAAGGGCCGCGACGATCAGGACCAGGTAGCTCGTCACCCTCAAGGTCCCCACCACGAGATCGTTGAACATGGTTCCCTCCCCTCGTGACACCTCGGCCTCAGCCTACCACCCGAAGGGCCCTGGAGTCGCCAGGCAAGCGCGATCTTCCCGCGGCCCCTCCCCAGCCCCCAAACCTTAACGGAGGTTTTGCACCCGCTTAACCGCACACGCACAAGCCGGCCTCGGGGGAGGCGGATAACCCCTTAGAACCCGTTCCGAGAGGAGGACGTCATGATCGCTGGAGTCGCGAGCCGCCCCTATACCCCCGCCCGTCCCACCACCACTGTTCGCGCAGGTGGAGTCCAGAGCGCGGCGCCTGCCGCCCAGCCCACGGCGGTCATGGCTCAGTCTCAGACGATCGCCCCGATGAACTTCGATGTCGCCGGCCTCTTCGAGGGCGTCAAGAAGTTCTTCAGCGGGATCCTCAACTTCTTCAAGAACCTCTTCAGCCCCAAGACGCCCGCCAACACGGTCGATGCGGACACCCAGGCGATCGCCCAGGCCTATAACCTGCTGCCGACGAAGGAAAACGTCGACGCCTTCCTCGCCGAAGCGCGCTCTTACGAGCAGAACGGCACCCTCGGGCCCGGCAGCCCCAACACGGATGCCATCAAGGAGCTTCAGGGCGTCCTCAAAGGCTGGGGTTTCAACGTCACCGAGAACGGCTCGTACGACGCGGCCACCAGCGACGCGGTCAAGGCCTTCAAGAAGGCCAACGGCCTTCACCAGAACTACAAGATGGCCGACGGCAACTGGGCGGTCAACGAGTACCTGGACAACGCCACGCTCGCCAAGATGCATGAGCTGCTGGGATCCGGCCAGACACCTCCCACCACTCCTCCCCAGACCCAGAACCCGCCGGCCACCAGCACCACCACCCCGACGGGAACCATCAACTACCAGGCGATCGCCGCCCAGTACAAGCTGGAAGCCAGCGAGAGCAACGTCAACGCCTTCCTCGCCGAGGTCCGCGAGTACGGCAACAACGGCACCCTCGGCCCCGATTACCCCAATGCCGAGGACATCGCCGAGTTGCAGGGCATCCTCCAGACCTGGGGCTACTCCGTGACCCCCTCGGGCAACTGGGATGCCGCGACCAGCCAGGCCATCATGAAGTTCAAGCTGGACAACGGTCTGCACCAGACCTACAAGTCGGCGGACGGCAACTGGGCGGTCAACGAGTACGCCGAACCCCAGACCCTCAGCAAGATTCGCGAGAAGCTCGGCTTCTAATCCTTAGAAACTTTGTTGCTTCAGAACAGCTTCGCTGCCTTTCGCAACAGCCGCGTCTCCTAGCCCATCGTTGCTACAGGACAGCTTCGCTGCCTTTCGCAACAGCCGCGGGCGCTAAATTCCCGATACGATGACGCCCGCCTGGCTTAGATCCAGGCGGGCGTCATCCTTGGGTCAGCGTAAACGCTTAGCCGGCGACGTGGTTGTCGACGTGGCTGTCGACGCGCCAGCCGGTCACCGGGACGCGGAAGTTGGAAAGCGGCAGGAACTGCCCCTCGGAGGCGTCGTAGGCGAAGACTTCGCCGGTTTCGATCTTGTAGACCCAGCCATGCAGGAAGAGCGTCCCCTTCGCGAGGCGCGCCGCCACCGACGGCAGGGTCTTGAGGTGCTCGAGCTGGACGAGAACGTTCTCTTCGACCGTGGCCGTCAAGCGCTCATCCCCTTCGAGGTGAGGATAGTTGCCTTCGATTATCCGGCGGGTGGCCTCGGCATGCGAGAGCCAGGCCTTCACGGTCGGCATGGTCGTGAGCTCCTCGAGGTGGAGGAGGCCATCCATGGCCCCGCAATGGGAATGGCCGCAGATGATGATATCGGTGACGCCGAGGCCTTCGAGCGCGTACTCGATGGTCGCCCCTTCTCCGCCGTTGGCGGCGCCATGGGGGGGCACGATGTTCCCAGCGTTGCGGATGATGAAGAGTTCGCCGGGCTTGGTCTGCGTCAGCAGATTGGGATTGATCCGGGAATCGGAACAGGTGATGAATAGAGCTTCCGGGCGCTGCCCGTCGGCGAGCCGCTCGAAGAATTCTCGATGCGACGGAACGATATTCGCCTGGAATTGGTGAATGCCTTGAACCAGCTTTTGCATGGGCGGTTTCTCCTTACACCTTTTTCACTGTAATGGGATCGCCCCACTGCCGTCTAGAGTCCAAAGCGAACTTCCGACGCTCCCGGGTAGACGGTTGACGCCTCACCCGCTTCATGTCAAAACATGCTCGACGGGTCCAAAACTCGGAGGAGCGATGAAGGACGAGTGCTGCTACGCGCTAGCCCTGATGCGGGTTCCCGGCATCGGATCGCGGCGCGTCACCCGGTTACGCGAGCGCTTCGGCTCGCTGGAGGCCGCGTGGCATGCTCCCCATGGGGCGCTCAAGGACGTTCCCGACCTCGGGGCCAAGGCCTTGTCCTCCCTCGAAGCCTTCCGGAAATCCCCTGGGTCGCTCCGCACGGCGATCCGAGACGTCGCGGCCTATGCCGAACGCGGCCTGACGATTCACCTGCTGGACGATCCGGGCTATCCCCCCTTGCTTCGTGAGATTCCCGATCCCCCGGCGATGCTCGTCGCCAAGGGCGAGCTTGACCTCAAAGGCCCGATGGTCGCCCTGGTGGGGACGCGGGCGGCGACCGCCTACGGGCTGCGGACCGCGCGGCGCCTCGGCATGGAGCTCGCCGAGCGCGGAGTGACCGTCATCAGCGGGCTCGCCCTCGGGATCGACGCAGCCGCCCACACCGGGGCCTTGGAAGGGGGTCTGACCGCCGCGGTGCTCGGTTCGGGGCTCGATCACGTAGGCCCCAGCCGCAACCGCCTCCTGGCGGAGTCGATCGTTTCGCGCGGAGGCGCCCTCCTCAGCGAATATCCGCCCGAGACGCCCCCGGCGGCGGGGCAGTTTCCCGCCCGCAACCGGATCGTGAGCGGCATGTGCCACGCCACCGTCGTGATCGAGGCTCCGTTGCGCTCGGGTGCGTTGATCACGGCGGATCTCGCCCTGGAGCAAGGCCGCGACGTTATGGCCGTGCCGGGGCCGATCGACCAGGTCCAGAGCGAGGGGACGCTCGCCTTGCTGAGTCAAGGAGCCAAGCTGGTGACGAGCGTCGACGACATCCTCTCGGAAATCCCGGGGGTCGGGCTCCCAGTCGTCGGGCTCCGGGCGGCAGCGCCAAAACCTTCGGCAGCCCGGATCCCGCCGGATCTGCCGGCGGACGAAGCGCGAATCTTGCGGGCCCTTGGGGCGGAGCCGCGCCATCCGGATCGGATCGCGGCGGCGTCAGGGCTTCCGGCAGCGGTAGTCACCGGCCTCCTCCTGGTGCTAGAATTGAAGGCCTTTGTCGTACAGCTCCCCGGCAATCATTACATCCGCCACCCATGAGTGGCGCTGCGCCGCGGTTCGGGGAGCCCATGCCGCGGGCCTAATTCAATGAGGTGCTTATGGCAGCCAAATCGCTGGTGATCGTAGAAAGCCCCGCCAAGGCGAAGACGATCGGGAAGATACTGGGCAAGGACTTCTTCGTGAAGGCCTCGGCGGGCCACGTTCGGGACCTTCCCAAGAAGGGCCTCGGAGTGGACGTGAAGCATAACTTCCAGCCGCAATACGAGGTCCTGGCCGAGAAGGCCAAAGTCGTCAACGAGCTGCGCGAAGCCGCCCTGGAGGCCAAGGACATCTACCTCGCGCCCGACCCGGACCGCGAAGGAGAGGCGATCGCCTGGCACCTCGCCAACATCCTCGAGGACGTCTCCAAGCCCCTGCGCCGGATCGAGTTCAACGAGATCACCAAGGACGCCATCCTGCGGGCCATCCAGAATCCCCGCGACATCGACCAACCGCGCGTGAACGCCCAGCAGGCCCGCCGCGTGCTCGACCGCCTCGTGGGCTACAAGATCTCGCCCCTGCTCTGGCAGAAGGTCCGCCGTGGCCTCTCGGCCGGCCGCGTGCAGTCGGTGGCCGTCCGCCTGATCTGCGACCGCGAGGACGAGATCCGCAAGTTCCAGCCCAAGGAATACTGGTCGCTGACCGCCGAGCTCCTCAAGGGTGCCGCCAAGACGGCCTTCCCCGCCGAGCTTGCCCGCTGGAAGGGCAAGAAGCCCGAGATCGGCTCGCAGGCCGAGTCCGACGCCATCGTCTCGGCCCTCTCCGGCGTCGACTACCTCGTCACCAAGGTGGCGACCAAGGAGCAGAAGCGCCAGCCGTCGGCCCCCTTCATCACCTCCACGCTTCAGCAGGAGGCCTCCCGGCGCTACGGCTTCACCGTCAAGCGCACCATGACCCTGGCCCAGCAGCTCTACGAAGGTATCGACTTGGGCTCCGAGGGTCCGGTCGGTCTCATCACCTATATGCGTACCGACTCGGTCCGCATCGCCGACGAGGCCTGGGAGGAAGCCAGCCAGTACATCGCCGAGCGCTACGGCAAGCAGTACCTGCCGCCCTCGCGCCGCACGTACGCCTCCAAGAAGGGCGCGCAGGAAGCTCACGAAGCCATCCGCCCGACCTCCATCATCCGCACGCCCGAGTCGGTGAAGTCCCACCTCACCCCGGATCAGTTCAAGCTCTACCGGGTGATCTGGGAGCGCTTCGCCGCGAGCCAGATGGCCAACGCCACCCTGGCTGTGACCTCGGTGGACATCACGGCCGGCGACGGCATCTTCCGGGCCTCGGACACCAAGGTGGTCTTCCCCGGCTACCAGGCCGTCTACATGGAGACCCCCGAAGAGGACGACGAGAACGCCGAGAAGAAGCCCTCCAAGCTGCCTGACCTCAGCGAGGGCGACAAGCTCAAGCTGAAGGCCCTGAGTCCCAAGCAGCACTTCACCCAGCCGCCCCCGCGCTTCACCGAAGCGACCCTGGTCCGGACGCTCGAAGAGAAGGGCATCGGTCGACCCTCGACCTACGCCCCGACCATCGCCACGATCCAGGATCGCGGCTACGTCGAGAAGGACGGCCGCGCCCTCAAGCCGACCGAACTGGGCATGCAGGTCAACGAGCAGCTGGTCCAGCACTTCCCCGACATCGTCGACGTGAACTTCACCGCCGACATGGAGGACAAGCTCGACTCGGTCGAGACCGGCGAGCGCGAGTGGCAGCTGATCATCTCGAACTTCTACGAGCCCTTCCAGCAGACCCTCAAGGTCGCCGCCAAGGAGATGAAGCCCGTGGCCATCCCCTCGGGCGAGAACTGCGAGACCTGCGGAGCCGAGATGCTGATCAAGTCGGGCCGCTTCGGCGAGTTCATGGCCTGCTCCAAGTACCCCGAGTGCAAGACCACCAAGCCGATCATCAAGAAGGTGGGAGTGGGCTGCAAGACCCCGGGCTGCGAAGGCGAGATCATCATCAAGGGCACCCGCACGGGCAAGACCTTCTACGGCTGCTCGAAGTACCCGGACTGCTCCTTCACCTCGTGGGATCAGCCCACGGATACCCACTGCGTGAAGTGCAGCACGTACATGGTGATCAAGCGCTCCAAGGCGGGCCGCAGCTTCCTGCTTTGCACGAACGCGGACTGCAAGAACATCCAGAACCTCCCCAAGAAGGGCGCCTCTGCCGACGGCAAGGGCTCCGAGGCCGAAGCCGCCACGGCGGACGCCGGGAAGGAGGAGTAGGATGCGCGCCAAGGTCATCGGAGGCGGGCTCGCCGGGTCGGAAGCGGCCTGGCAGCTCGCCCAGCGGGGCATTGACGTCGATCTCTACGAGATGCGTCCTCAGGTCCCCACCAAGGCGCACCATACGGATCGCCTGGCGGAGCTGGTCTGCTCCAACTCGCTGGGGTCTTTCGGTATGGGCAACGCCTCGGGTCTGATCAAGGCCGAGATGCGCAAGCTCGGCTCGCTCATCCTGCAAGCGGCCGATTACGCGCAGGTTCCCGCCGGTGGCGCGCTGGCCGTGGATCGCGATCGCTTCGCGGCCTTCGTCACCGAGAAGATCGCCCAGAACCCCCGGATCACCCTGCACCGCGAGGAGCATCACGCCCTCTCGGAGGAGGAGTTCACCATCATCGCCACCGGCCCGCTCACCTCGGAGGCCCTCTCCGACGAGTTGCGCCGGCGCACCGGAGCCGAGCACCTCCACTTCTACGACGCCGCGGCCCCGATCGTGACGCTCGAAAGCCTGGACATGGAGAAGATCTTCCGCCAGGCGCGCTACGACAAGGGCGAAGGCGAGTACCTCAACTGCCCCTTCACCAAGGAGGAGTACGAGGCCTTCTGGAACGCCCTCACCACCGCCGAAGGAGCCGTCCTGCACCTGGGCAACGAAGAAAAGAATTTCTTCGAGGGCTGCTTGCCGGCAGAAGTCATCGCGCGCCGGGGCTTCGACACCCTGCGCTTCGGTCCCATGAAGCCGGTCGGCTTGACCGATCCCCGCACGGGACGCCGTCCCTACGCCGTGCTTCAGCTCCGGCAGGACAACGTCGCCGGCGACCTCTACAACATGGTCGGCTTCCAGACCCAGCTCAAGTGGGGCGAGCAGAAGCGCGTCTTCCAGATGATCCCCGGCATGGAGAATGCCGAGTTCGTCCGGCTGGGCGTCATGCACCGCAACACCTACCTGGCATCCCCGGCCTTCCTCACCGCCTCCTTGCAGTGGCGCGAGCATCCCAACTGGTTCCTCGCGGGCCAGCTGATCGGAGTGGAAGGCTATACCGAGTCCACGGCCGCCGGCCTGATGGCCGGCATCAACCTGGCCCGCGTCATGCGCGGCGAGGCCCCCCTGGTCCTGCCGCGGACGACCATGCTGGGCTCCTTGCTCCACTACGTCTCGCATGCCGAAGTCAAGCATTTCCAGCCGATGAACTCCAACTGGGGCATCATCGAGCCCTGGCCGGAGAAGATCCGCGACAAGGTCCAGCGTCACCAGATGCAAGCCGAGCGCGCCCTCAAAGACCTCGAGGCCACCATGGCCAGCGAGCTCGCCCCGGTCTAACCCCGGCCTCCGCGTTGCGACGCCTCTCCCGAACGGGGGAGGCGTCGCGGCCTTTCTCCGAAGCAAGTTTAAGCTTCGTTTAAGCGATATGACATGACAGGTTCAATGTCGTCGTCGAAAAGGAGAAGGCATGCGACACGGGATGCGGCGAGTTTGGGGTTTGGGAACGGCGCTGACGCTGTTGCTCGGGGGCTGCGGAGGCTTCGCTCCCAGCACGTCCACGGATCCGGATGCCATGGTCACGGGCCAGCGCGAGATCATCTCCCGGGTGACCGGAGACGCTCCGAACTTCGCGCAGATGAGCAACGGCACCATGCTCTCGGTGGTCTCACGGGACTTCGGCCGAGGAGCCAAGGCCGGAGCCCTGATCGAGCTCTTCTACCCGCATTTCGGCACCGACCATCTCTGGGACTCCTACGTCGGGGTCCGCCACGGCCAGGCGTTCAAGTGGGCTCACCAGCTTCGGCTGGTCCGTCAGGCCCTCGTGCCGGATACGGGCGTGATCGTCAGCGTCTTCGAGGGCGAAGGCTACACGCTGGCCCTGGAAGACGTGATGCGCCCGCAGGCCAACGCACAGCTGCGGCGCGCGACCGTGACCAATACCTCGGGACAGGCTCTGACGGACCTAGAAGCACGGTTCTACGCCTTCTTCACGCTAAACCACCTGCCGGGGGGCGATCGCCTCCGCTTCGACGCGGCCTCGAACGCCCTGGTCCAGAGCGACAAGGGAGTCGCCGTGGCCCTCCAGGCCGATCGCAAACCGTCCGGCTGGCAGGTCGGCATGGCCAACCTCCCGGTCGGAACGGCCCAGGACGCGCGCCTGGATGCGGAAGACGGGGCGTTGAAGGGGAACTCCGAGGCCGGATCGAGTGTTTCCGGGGTGAACGGGACGCTGGGCATCACGATCGCGGCTCTCGCCCCCGGCGAGCGCCAGCAGGTCACCTTCGCCATCGGCATCTCCGAGGACGAGCGCGGAGCCCTCGCGGAAACCCGCCAGGCCCTCGACCTGGGCTGGGACGGCGTGCGCCAGGAGGACGCGACCCATTGGCAGGCCTGGCTGAACAGCAGCAAGCAACCGGCCATGCCCGAGACGGCACGGGCCGTCTACCGCCGCGCGCTGATCAGCCTCAAGCAGCATACGGCGCGAAACGGCGCCATCATCGCGGCCCCGACCAACCTCAACCCTCCGTACCGCTTCGTCTGGCCCCGCGACGGCTCGATCATCGCGCTGACCTTGCTGGAGGCCGGTCATGCCGCCGAGGCCAAGAACTTCTTCTCCTTCCTCGAGCGCACGCAGCAGAAGAGCGGGGGCTGGGCCATCAACTACTTCCCCGATGCCAGCCGGCCGCTCTGGGACTTCGGCAAGAACGGCAACGAGCACGACCAGGTCGGAACCTTCGTCTGGGGAGTGGAGCGGGTCTACCGTGAGACCGGGGATCGGGGTTGGCTCGCGGCGCGCTGGCCGGCCGTCTCGAAGGCCTGCGACTTCCTCCTCGACGTGCAGGACGAAGACGGCCTCCTGACCAAGTGCCGGGACCTCTGGGAACTGGACCATGACGGCACCTGGACCTACTCCAACGCCGCGGGTTGGGCCGGCCTCCACGCAGGCGCCGAGATCGCCCAGCGCCTGGGACGAAGCCAGGACGCGACGCGCTACCGGGCGGCGGCCGAACGGCTGCAGCAGGCCATGGGCAAGGAGCTCGTCGTCAACGGCTACTTCTCGCGTGGCAAGCGCAAGGGCAAGCTCGATGCGACGATCGAGGCGGCGAACCTCGCACTGGGCTCGCAAGCCTTCGGCGTCTTCCCGGATAACGACCCGCGCATGCGGGCCACGGGCGAGGCCGTCGCACGGGCCCTGACCAGCCCCGGCGGAGGCATCCGCCGCTACCAGGGCGACCAGTACTACGATGGGCAGCCGTGGCCCGTGGCCACGACCTGGCTGGCCCTGCACCGGCTGGAGTTGGGAGACCGTAGCACCGCCATGGCGCTCTTCGACGTGATGACCCGCTATGCCCATCAGACCGAGTCGCTCATGCTCGGAGAGCAGTTCGACGAAGGCCAGAAGCGCTGGGTCAGCGCCTTTCCCCTGGCTTGGAGCGAAGCGAGCTACGTGCGCTCGGCGCTCAAGCTCTACTAACCAAACCCTCAGCGCAGGATCGGTCGGGACGTCCCGACCGGTCCTTTTGGCTCCGGGCGGTTGCCGCGCCCCGACGTGATCGGCATGAGCGTACAGGTGCAGTCACCTTTCGAGCCGCGCTCCCGATGAACCGGCGGCACGTGACGAACGAGCTGGCTGACGTCCAGCAAGCTGATCTGCTGGCCGTCCAGCTTGTAGCACGCCTCGCAACAGGCCCGCGCCACGAAGCGCACCCCGATCACGGGGCCTTTCAGCTCGTACCACCCCACGACCATGTCTCTAAGCGTCTGAAGCTGGGGCGCAATTTGCGGCTCATGCAAGATCCGGCGGTTCATCTCGGCGATGAAGCGCTTCTTGGCGGAATGCAGGCTCTCCGGCGTCGGAGGATCGGTGGGAAGCGGCATGGGTCGGGGGGCGATCGCCCTCCAACCCACGGCTCCGATGACGCTCAGAAGGGTCGTTCCCAGCACGGATTCGATCAGTCCCATGCGGCCTTCTCCTCTCAATCGGCATCCTGACATGATTGATATACACAAATACGTATTAATATCACACGACTATCGAAAACCACTCATCGCGGCGATCGCCGCCTATGCCACCCGGTAAACTTTTGTCGACCATATGGTTTCAGGGGGCAAGGGAATGGTATTCTGGCTTAGGAAGAAGCCTTCGAGCGGGGCCTGTTTCGCCCGTCGCATCACCAACCAAGGAAGCATAGATTGAAAGCGGGATTCTACGCATCGGCCGCCCATCAGGGGTGGATCGAAGTCATCTGTGGGTCGATGTACTGCGGCAAGACCGAGGAGCTGATCCGGCGGATCAAGCGGGCGGAAATCGCCCGCCAGCGCGTCCAGGTCTTCAAGCCGATCATCGACATCCGCTATTCCCCCGAGGACGTCAGCAGCCACTCGGGAACCCGCTATCGGGCCGTCCGGGCCAACGGCTCCGAGGAAGTCTGGCGCTTGACGGACGAAGCCACCGAGGTGGTCGCCATCGACGAGGTCCAGTTCTTCGACGAGGCGGTGGTCGAGGTGATCCAGGCCCTCGCCAATGCCGGCAAGCGAGTCATCTGCTCAGGCCTCGACATGGATTTCCGAGGAGAGCCGTTCGGTATCATGCCGCGCCTGCTCTCGCTCGCGGAACAGGTCGAGAAGCTCACCGCCATCTGCGTCCAGTGCAACGCCCCGGCCACCCGTTCTCAGCGCCTCATCAACGGCCAACCGGCCGAGTGGAGCGATCCGGTGATCATGGTGGGCGCCCACGACAAGTACGAGCCGCGCTGCCGCCGCTGCCACGTCGTTCCCGTACGTCCAGGGGTCACGCAACTGGCCTTTCCGAGCGTGGAACGGAGTTGATGCATCCCAAGGAGGTTTTCAGCCTTTACTTGGAAATCGAACGCAACCTCTCCCCACACTCGATTCGCGCCTACCGCCAGGACCTGGACATGTTCCACGCCTTCCTGGCGGATCAACCGCTGGACAAGGTCGACTATCGCACGCTGAGGCGCTTCCTCGGCCACCTCAAGCAGGAAGGCTACGAGCGCTCGACCATCGCACGCCGGATGGCCACCCTGCGCACCTACTTCCGCTTCCTCGCCCGCGAGCGCATGATCGCCGGCAATCCGACGCTCGGCCTGCAAAGTCCCAAGCTGAACCGGAAGCTGCCGAACTTTCTCGACTGGGAAGAGCTCCAGCGCCTGCTCGCCTCTCCTGACGAGAGCCCCCGAGGCCTCCGGGATCGCGCGCTCTTGGAGCTGCTCTACGCCACCGGCATGCGGGTCAGCGAGATCGCGGACCTCTCCCTGCGCCAGCTCAACTGGGAGGAAGCCGAGATCCGCGTCGTCGGCAAGGGCAGCAAGGAGCGCATGGTCCTCATGAGCGAGGAAGCCATGCACCATCTGCGCCGGTACCTCGACACAGGCCGCCCCGAACTTCGTCCCGAAGCGACCGACAAGCTCTTCCTCAACCGGAGCGGCAAGCCGCTGACCTCCCGTTCCATCGATCGCATGCTCAAGGCGTACGCGCGCCGTGCCGGCATCGCCAAGGCGATTTCCCCGCACACGCTCCGACATACCTTCGCCACGCACCTCCTGGAGGGTGGAGCGGACCTCCGCGTGGTCCAGGAACTGCTCGGCCACGCCAGCCTCTCGACCACGCAAATCTACACGCATGTGAGCCAAGAGCGGTTGAGACAGGTCTACCAGCAGGCTCACCCTCGTCCCTAGTCACTAGTCACTAGTCACTAGTCTCCAGCCGCAGGCGCTAGCCGCAGGCGCTAGCATGCGCTAACGTTGCGATGCGCTTGATCGCTATGCTATCCTGAGGATCGAACCCCAGGGGTGGCATTACCAGGTTGAATCGAGGGACAGGCGTGGCCAGCAGCGACAAAGCTCGAACAGTTAAGCCTGCTGACGCCGCCCAAGCTCCGTCGTCATCCCCCTCGCCTCGGCCTGACGCGAGCGTAGATACGCTTCTCTCGGACTGGGTCCAGCTGACGGGAGCCTCCGAGGCGCTCGCCTCCGACGCCCAAGACATTCTCCGCACGCTCAGCTCCCCCCAGCCCCCCCTGGAAGCGCTCGCCACGTCATGGGTCAACGCCTTTCACGACGAAGGCTTGAGCCTGCGCCTCGCCCTGGGCCTCTTCATGGAAGCGCAGTTTCGCTTGCGCGCGCCAGAGCCCACGGTCTTCGCGCAGTTCCAGCTCCGGGTGGCCGAGGCCTTCGAGGAGCGCTACAAGGAGACGCAGCAGCGCCATCTCGACGAGCTCAAGATGACCAACCGCAAGCTCCTGGAAGTCGACCGGAACCGGGCGGAATTCATCTCCTCGCTGTCGCACGAGCTTCGCACCCCGCTCACGGCCATCTCGGGCGCCTGCGAGCTTCTGCTCGAAGATTTCGCTTCCGAACTCAGTGGCCCCCAAGAAGAGTACATCTCGATGATCTCCCAAGGGGCCGTCTTGATCCGCAAGCTGATCGACGACGTGCTCGACCTGGCGAAGCTGGATGCCAAGCGTCTCGAGCTACACTGCGAGCCGATGAACGTGGCCCAGCTGGTCCGCGATACCGAGACGCTCGTCGCCCCGCTTCTCAACGAGAAGGGGCTGATCTGGGACGTCGACGTCGCCGAGACGCTTCCTCTGATTCACGCCGACGCGGTCCGAATTCGGCAAGTGCTCTTGAACCTGGTCTCGAACGCCATCAAGTTCACCCCCATGGGCGGCGCGGTGAGCATCAAGGCCTGGCTGGAGAAGTCGACGGGCCGAAAGGCGCCCCAGCTGGCCATCAGCGTCAGCGACACCGGCTGCGGCATTTCCCCCGAGAACCAGAAGCTGGTCTTCGAGCGGTTTCGCCAGGTCCGCGATCGCGAAGTCCGAGGCACGGGCCTGGGATTGCCGATCGCCAAGCGCCTGGTTGAGCTTCACGGTGGGCGTATTGCCCTGTCGAGCGCCGTCGATCAAGGCTCGACCTTCACGTTCACTGTCCCTCTCGCCAATGACCCGTGCTAGGTTCGCGGCGAGACGGGTATGTAGTTCCTAGCAAATCCCTCAACCAAGGGTTAATGGGCATGGCGGACGCAACACAGACCGAGGCGAATCTGACGCAACTGGCACTTCTCATGCAAGCCATCGAGGAGGTACGCCGACAAACCTTGCTGGTGGATGATCTCTCGCAGGGGATCCTGGAGATCCTGTCCGAGCGCTTCGGGCTACAGCAGGGGCTCATCCTTCTCGACACCGAGCTCTACGTCGCCGCCTTGCTCCCGCAGGGCGAGCTCGAGATGCTTCCGGAAATCGTGCTCGAGGCCATGGCCGAGCGCGAGCCCCGCGACGGAGAGTGGGACGGCCGGATGGCCTGGTGCGCCCCCTTCTTCCACGAAGCCCGCTTCGACGGTGCCATCGTGCTCGCCACGGACGAGCCCCTCACCCAGACGCAGCGGCAGGTGCTCACCGCCCTCATGCCCTTCGTGGCGCTGACCCTGGAGCAACGCAAGGGCCAGTCGCGGATTGTCGAGCAAGAGCGGCAGCTGACGGAGCTCGGCGCCCTCTACGAGGATGCGCGGCAGCGCGCCGTCACGGACGGCCTCACGGGGCTATACAACCATGCCCACTTCAAGGAGTTGCTCGCTCTGGAGTTCGCGCGCTGCAAGCGCTATGGCTCTCCTTTGACCTTGCTCCTGGTCGACATCGACTACTTCAAGAAGATCAACGATACCTACGGTCACTTGACCGGAGACGTGGTCCTGCGCCGGGTCTCCCATGCCTTGCGAGGCCAGGTTCGCGATTGCGACTGGGTCGCCCGCTACGGCGGCGAGGAAATGGCCATCTTGCTGCCCAGCACCGACCTCAAGGGCGCGCTGGTAGTGGCGGAGCGCATTCGCCGCTATGTGAGAGACATGGTCTTCTTCACCGAAGAGAAGCTTCAGGTCCCTCCCATCACCGTCTCCATCGGCGTGGCCCAGCAGCGCAAGTCGGATACGCCGACCGAGCTCATCAACCGCGCGGACCAGGCGCTTTACCAGGGCAAGACCAGCGGCCGCAACCAGGTCTGCGCCGAGTTCGGCGAGATGGTCGTCCCCGCCGCCGAGAGCAAGACGCATCATCAAGCCTTCCTCACGACGATCGCCGAGATCGCCACCGAGGTCGCCCTCACCGACCAGTCCCGCTCCACCAATGCCGAGGAGCTGGCCGAACTGGCCAACGCGCTCGGATTTGCGGTCGGCCTTTCCGCGAACCAGCGCCGGGACATGGTCCTCGCGGCCTCCTTGCTGCATGTCGGGAAGATCGCCCTGCCGGCCGAGGCGTTGACCAAGGGTGACGATCTCGACGACAAGGAGCTGGCCCTGGTAAAGGGACACCCTCAGCTTTCCAAGCAGATTGTCGAGCAAATTGCGGGCATGGGCACCGTCGCCGACGCCATTCTCTATCACCACGAGCACTGGGACGGCTCGGGCTTCCCGTATGGAATCCGGGGTGCCGCCATTCCCCTCGTCTCTCGCGTGCTGGCCGTCGTCGACACCTTCCTCACGGAGCTAAAAGACGCCCAGGCGGACTTGGATTCTGCCCGGGACGTCATTCGAGAGGGTTCTGGAACTCATTTCGACCCGGAGGTCGTCCGAAACTTCGAGCGGCTTCTTGACGCTCAGATGGCGTCCGGCTCCCTTAACTGACCTTGCCGTCCTTCTTGTCCCGCAGGAAGTCCAGGTAGCCGAAGACTTTCGAACGGACCAGGTTATCTCCCCACGAGAATCCGACGAAGCCCGCGATGGCACCCGCCAGGGTCAGCGGCCAGCCGGCCAAGCCCAGGGCGCCGAGGGCCGCGGCCGTCACGCCGCTGAGCAAGGCGGCTCCCGCGCCACCCGCCGCGCCGCCGGCGGTGTCGATGGCGACCATCTTGGCCGCGCGGCCCATGGTTTCTTCGCCCTTCGCCACCTTGAAGCCGTGCGTCACGGCCGACATGGCCGCCGAAACCAGACCCGAGATGCCCGATGCCTTGCCGAGCACCGATCCGAAGGACTTGATGCCCGTGCTCAATGCCGCGCGCGCCACGTGGGTATGCGCCGTCGCATGATAGGCATGATTCACGAACTTGCCGGCCAAGTGCAGCGTATCACCCGCCAGGCCCTGGGCTCCCACGCCCTGGGAGGAGACATTCTGGGCTCCCATGGTCTGGGCCGAGAGATCCTTGAGAGCCGGCTTCACGTCCGCGGCGTAGCTCGGCAAGGCGTAGCGCGCCATGGTGGAAAGGGCGGGGGATTGAATCGCGTTGGCCATGCCGGGTCTCCTTTCACAGGGGCTCATCTAGCTTGTCCCCGTTCAGAAGCCGTTAACCGGTAAAGACCACACGAAACCGCATTTAACTTTGCGTTAAAACGCCGCCCCCGACCCGCACGACGTGGTCGGTCCACTGCTCGAAGGTATCGTCATGCGAGATGACCACGAGCTGGGTGAAGCCCTTCAGCTCGCCGATCGAGAAGGCGAGGTTCTGGCGACGGTTCTCGTCCATGTTGGTGGTCGGCTCGTCGAAGAAGGCGATGTCGATCGCCGACATCTCCTTGAGCAGCGCGAGGCGTACGGACAGGGCCGCCGCCATCTGCTCGCCGCCCGAGAGGCTCGCGAAGGGGCGCTCGCGGCCGTCCTCCTCGAGCAGGATCTCGTAGTCCGAGTTCCAGCGCAGGTGGACGTGGTGGTTCCCGGTGATGTCGCGGAACAGGCGGTCGGCTTCCAGCGAGATGTTGAGCAAGTAGGCTTCCGTGATGAAGGGACCCGCCTCCTTGAGGGTGAGGCGCGCGAACTCCACGAAGGCCGCGAGCCCCGCGAGCCGCTCCCGCTCTTGCAGGGACTCGGCGAGCTCCAGCTGGATGCGCTTCAGGTCGGCGATTTCCTTCTCGGTGGTCGCGCTCTGCTGCTCCAGGAAGAGGACGCTCTGCTCCATGCGGATCGCTTCCGCCGCGTGCGCCTCGACCCGGTCCCGGAGGGCCTGGTGGTCTTCCTGGCGATACGCGAGCCGGGCTCCTTCCAGGGCCTTGGTGACCTTGGCCAGTTCCTCGCTTAGCGCGTCGAGGCGCGTCTGGGCTTCGGCGTGGCTCGCTTCGCGCATGGGAAGCTCGTTGGCCGTGGTCGAGAGCGTGAGGAAGCGCCGGTAACCCGGCTCAGTAGCTTCCTTGGCCAGGGTCTCGCGCTTCCAGCGTGCGTCGAGGTCCGCGAACGGCTCCAGCTCACGGGCCAGGTCCTTGAGGCGCTCCTGGGTCGTGCGCTCGGACATCTGGCGCTCCTCGCGTTGGCGTTCCAGCTCGGGGCGGCGTTCCAGGTTCTTGGCGATCGCCCCATGCCGTGAGCGCGGATCCCCCAGCGCCTTGAGCCGCGCCTCACGCTCGGCCAATGTCGACTTCGCTCCGGCCAGCTCGCTCACGCGCTTGAAAGCCGCCTCGCGCTCGGCTTTCCGAGAGGCCGACTCGGCGGCCAGGCTCTCCTGCTGACCTGCCAGGCGTTCCCGGGACTCCAGCCGCAACGCCGCCGCCTGTGCCTGCTTGAGGGCTTCGGTGAGTTGCTTGACCTCGGCTTGCGCCTGCTCCAACGCGGACGGCTCCAGCTTCACGCGTCGTTGCGCCTCGACCTCCCGGATCTGCGCCTCGGTCGCCTTGAGGGATGCTCCGAGCGTCTCACGCTGCCGTTCGAGCTCGCTCAGGCCCGCGACTTCGCGCTCGGCGGCCTTGACCTCGGCATAGCGCTTCCGCAGGGCATCCCGCTCGCGCTTGTGCCCGGTGATTTCGCGCTCACGCTCGGCAATCTGCGCAGCGAAGTACTCCGCCGCCGTCTGTCCCTCCAGCACGGGACAGCCCACCAGCAGAATAGGACAGGCATTGCCGCCCTTGAAATCCGCCTGCGCCTTGCGGTCCCGTTCGAGCGCCCCTTCGAGGCGGGAGACCTGGTCGCTGAGGGCCTGGCCCTTCTCGCGGATCTCGGGCTCCTGGGAAGCAAGCTCCTTCAGCTGGGCTTTCTTAGTGATCTGCGGAACGAGCTCATCATGCTGCTTCTGGTCCTTGGCGAGCGCTTCGCGCAGCATGGTCAGGCGCTGCTCAGCTTCCTTCTGGGCTTGTAGCACCTCCAGTATCTCGGCGTGGCGCTTGGTTGCCGCTTCGAGCGCCGTTTCCAGGCCCGGCGCGCGCTCGGCTTCGGGACGCAGGGCGTCGAGCGAGGCCAGCTCCTTGGACAAGGCGTCGAGTTGCTCCTGGCGGGTGGCGAGTTCCTTGTCGAGACGGGCGATCGCCAATTCCAGCTCGGCAGCTTCCGCCACCTGGCGCTCCAGGTCGCGGATCTCGCGCTCAAGCGCTTCCTGCTCGCTCACCTGGGGAGCCAGCTTGTCGAATTCCTCGCGCTCGGCCTCCAGGACTCGGAGCTGGGCTTCCAGGGACTGGATCTCGGCCGTCAGGACAGTTTGCTCGCGCAGGGCTTCGGCCTGGCGCGCGGCAATTTCCTCGCGCTTCACGCGGTCCTCGGAAAGGCGCTTGAGTGCCGCTTCCGCTTCCTGGTAGGCCTGATGATCCGGTGCGGCCTTGGTGGCTTCCTCGCTGGCCAAGCGCGCCTCCGCCACCCGGGCGGCATGGGTGGCGACTTCCTTGGATGCGGCTTCCTGCTGCGCGGTCACCAGCTTGAGGCGGTTCTCCTCGGTCTGCATCCGCTCCAGCATGGCGTCGGTCTCGGCGAGGCGCGACTTCCAGAGGGCCAACTCGTTCCGGCTTCCGGAGAGCTTGCGCGTGGCGTCACCGAGTTGCAGGGCCAGTTGCTCGCGCTGGCGCTCGAGTTCGGGAAGGCGCAGGAGCTGCCCGTGGAAGCCCGCGAGCTTCATGTCCACGTCGTTCACCTGGCCGTTCAAGTGGGCAAGCGTATCCTTGAGCGCGTCCGAGGACTTGCGGTACTCTTCGACCCTGAGGACGCGGTCGAAGACGGCCTTGCGGCGGACGGCGGTCTCGGCGAAGATCGCCGTGAAGGTGCCCTGGGGCACGCCGATGGCCGTCCGGAAGAGCTCTTCGAGGTCGGTGTCGGGTTCGACGCCCAGGTGCAGGCGCAGCCAGGAGAGGACGTCCGCCTTTTGCTCGGCGAGCTTGGTCTTGGTCTGCGGATCGTAGACGTAGTAGGTCGCGCGGGTATTGCGGACCACGGTGTACGCGCGACCGTCCAGGCCGGACTCGAAGGTGACCCGCACGGTCCCGACCTTCGCGCCCTTGCGGAGGAAGTCCTCCTTCTTGTAAGGAAGGGTGTCGAAGAGCGCGTAGCCGATGGCTTCGAGAATGGTGGATTTTCCGGCTCCGTTGGGGCCGGAAATGGCGTTGGTGCCGAGGGCGAAGGTGTACGACGCCGAGTCGTAGCGCTTGATGTCCTCGAGTTCGACCGAAACGATATGCATTACGCCTCCCCGACGGACACAGGGCGCTCATTCGCCGTGGGTTCGGGCGTCGCAGACTCGGAAGCCACGGGCTCGGAAGCCACAGGCTCGAGCGCGAAGGCCTGGGCCACGAAGACCGCGATATCCGAGGCGGGGTCGCCGGCGAGCGCGCGGTTCTTCAGTGCGATCAGGATCTGCGAGAAGCGGTCGGCCTCCGGGCCGTAGCGGGCATCGCGCGCCACCAGGTCCCGCATGATTTCGCGTTCGAGCTGCTTGCGATCGGTCCCCATGGAGACGCCCGGCGCCACCGCATACTCGGCCGGAACGGCGTCGTAGCGAAGCCGCACCAAGAGGGGATCGAGATGCTTCTGGACGAGCGCCTCCACCTGGGGGAGTTCGAGTTCATGGCGCTTGAAGCCCAGCACTCCGGCCAGGGTGAGTTCGACGACCGGGCGATCGTCGAAATCCTTGCGGTTGGCGGCCAGATAGCCGTCGAGGGCGGCCAGGACCGACTCGGGGGTGACATGGCCCGTCACGTCGAAGCGTAGGCGCTGGAACGGCCGCTGGGCATCAAACTCCGAGTGGTTGATGTGGCGCGCTTCGTGCTTACCGGTCGCGGGGTCAATCGCGACCAGGTAGGCTCCGCGCTCCTCGGCGAATTCAGCGACGTTGCAGGACTCGGTCGAGCCCGGATTGTAGATCCAGTCGCCTTCCTCGTAGCGCTTGTGGATATGGCCCAAGGCCAGGTAAGTGATACCGGCTTCCTTGAGGGGAAGCATCTGGTGATGGCTCAAGCCGCCCGAGTACGAGTCGATGTAACCTTCGAGGCCCGCGTGGAAGAGCAGGATCTGAGCGGGGCACGGGGGCAGGCTCGCGATGGCCTCGGAGAGCGGGCCGATGACGGAGGCCGTGCTCGACCCATACCACTTGGAACCGATGATGCGGATGCCTTCGTGCTCGATGTAGCCGCCGTGCCGCCCGTCCCAGGGGGAGAGCGTGAGGCGGCCGTCTTCGCCATGGTCGGGCTCGAGCAGGCTGAACCAGTCCCAGTCGGAGAGGTAGCGCAGCCAGCTCACCCCATCGTGGGGGCCGCTGCGATCGTGGTTGCCCTCGATGGCGTAGACGGGGATGCCGGCGTCCTTGAGCTCCTTGAAGATGATCGTGGCCTGGGTGAGGACCCGCGGCTCGATGTTCCGGCGGTCGAAGAGATCTCCTGCCACCAAGACGAAATCCACCTTCTCGGCGATCGCATAGCGCCGGATGACCCCGTGAAGCGCGTAGAAGAAGTCGCGCATCCGGTCGTCATTCTGGTACTGGTTATTGCCGAGGTGAATATCTCCGAGGTGCAGGAACTTGAGCATTTAGCCCAGGGCCTCCCGGACCCGCTCGGGGACTTGCTTCGTAAGCCAGAAGACGGTAGCCACGCTGCCCGCGATGAGGGCCATGCCCACCCAGAGGAGCGAGCGCCCGCCCATCAGGGGAAGGGCGAAGCCGATGAACGCCGGAATCTCAAAGCACGTGGCAGTCAAGATGATCCGCTTGCGCAAGAGCTGGGCGCGCGGCGTGAGGCCGGCTTCGCGCTCTTTGGCGCCGAATTTCCGAGCAGGGACGTCCTTGAGGGCTTCGAGGGAGGTCTTCTTCCAGAGGATTCCGCCGGCGATGAGGCCAATGGCCGTCAGCAGGAAAGCTCCAATGAGGGAGGGGATGAGCAGGGCGTCGTCGCCGGGGAAGGACTTCGGACGCATCATGAGCAAGAGGATCAGCAAGCCCCCGTAGAGCACTCCCCAGATCAGGAGAGAGGTGAGCGAGCGCTTGAGGGTTTGGGTCAGCAACTGGGTTTCGGTGGACGACATCACGACTCCCTTGGAGAAGACAGGCGACCCCTCCATTCTAGCAGACGGCAATCAGGATTCGGAAAGCGCGCCTTCAGGGCATCGCCCGCCCTCGCCCTTCGGGTCTCGCTTGCGCCCAGGGCGTTCAACGCGTAGCATGGGGCGCAAAACAACTATTGGAGGAACCCATGGCCCGTAAAACCCGTCCCGCCCGCTCGACCGATCCTGACCTGCTGCCCCGGCGGAAACGCTCGGCTATCGTGGGCGTCGGGGTCGGCATTCTCGCCGCGGGGCTCGTGCTCTCATCCCTGGGCCCCCTCGCGATGCTTTTCGAGTCGCCGGCGGATCCGCACGCGGGTCACACCCATGCGGCTCCCACGGATGAGGCCGCCGAACGCCTCAAATCCCTAGAAGCGGCGGCCCAGGCCAATCCCGGGAACACGGCGGGGTTGATTGCGTTGGGGAATGCCCAGTTCGACGCCGGCGACTTCCCCAAGGCGGCCGAGACCTATACCCAGGTGCTCACGCTCGCGCCGTCGAACCCGGACGTCCGGGTGGACATGGGCACGGCGCTTTTCTACCAGGGGAAGTCCGAGGAGGCGATCGCCGAGTACCATCGCGCCCTGCATGACGCGCCTGAGCACCTCAACGCCCACATGAACCTGGGCATCGTCTACCGCTCGATCGGCAACCAGACGGATGCGAAGGCGCATTGGAACCAGGCCATGAGCCTGACGAAGGACGCCGAGGTGCAGAAGCGCCTCAAGGTCCTGCTCCAGTCGGTCGGCGGCTAACGGGCGACGGACTTAGCGCCCGCGGCGGTTGCGGTTAGGTATTCTCCTGGGGGAGCACGACCCAGAGGATGAGGTAAAGCACCCAGAGCGGGCCGGGCAACAGGCTCAGAAGCAGCCAGATCGCCCGCGCCAGCGCGGGCGAAATGCCCAGCCGTGCTGCGAGGCCACCGCAGACCCCGGCGAGGAGTTTATGGTTTCTCGATCGGACCAGACGACGTGTCGACGGTTGCGGCATCGGTTTCTCCCGGAGGCAGGATCAGGGGGGCGGACGGTTCGAGGGGCATGACCACCCAGGCGATCAGGTAGGCCAAGACGGCAGCTCCCCAGGTGAAGACGACGGCGGCGACGGCCGCCAGCCGTACCAGGGCGGGATCCACCTTGAAGGTCTCGGCGAGCCCCCCGCAGACGCCCGCGATCATGCGGTCGCGCGACGACCGGTGCAGACGGCTGGGAAGCTTCGTCGCGGTCGCCGGGGCGGAAGGGTTCTCGGGAACGAGGAACCACGCCGCGAGGTAGACCAGCAAGAAGAGTCCGCTCGAAAACAGGGTAAGGGCGACGAAGGCGAGACGGATCCAGACGGCATCCACCTTCAAGTAGTCGGCCAGGCCTGCGGCGACGCCCGCGATCATGCGATCGCTCACCGAGCGATACAGGCGACGAACGGGTTCATTCGAAGAGTTCATGGGGACCTCCTGGGGCGATGGGACCTCCTGAGGTGATCGCCGGGTAAGCGTCGAAACGGGCGAATCTCCCTTCGCGACGCCCTCGATTTTAGCCCCGATGGGCTTCAATAACAAGGCTCCGGGGTCCGATGCGGACCTCGGAGCCTTGTCGTCATCCGGTTGGGCTAGAGGATTCCGATGGCGAGCGCCATCGCGAGGCCCGTCGCGAGCACCGCCAGCAGGCGCCAGCCGTCTCGCGAGCGTTTCTGAACGAGGGCCGTGGCCTGAATCTCGAGCGCGCAGGCGTGAAGGTTTCGGGCCAGCGCCTCGCGGTCATCGGCGGCGGCCATGACCGCGCCGATCACCCGGTGCATCTCCTCGGAGTCGCAGCGGCGCGCCAGGGCCACCAGCGCTTCGTTACGGCCGGTGCCGAGACGGGTGTCCTGGAGGAAGCGGAACCACTCGTCCTTGAGTTCGCGTCCCGCGCGGAGCTTGGCGCGGATGGCCATGCCGACGGCGGATTCGAAGGGCATGCCGACCGAGAGGTAGCACGCGACCGTATCCACCCAGTCGGGAAGCGCCCGTGAGATCCGGTCGCGGCGGCGCCGCGCCGCGCGCTCCAGGACCGAGCCCCCGACAAGCCAAGCCAGCGAGGCGAGGGCCGTTCCCCCGACCATGCCCCATAAGGCCCCGGAGCGATCCGCAATCCAGCCCGCGTAGGTCACCCCGAAGAGGCCCGAAAGCAGGACGATCCCGACGGTCATGGGGCGGGGGCCCTTAGAGGTGCCGAGGGCCTTCATGGCGTCGAACAGCCAGAGAGAGGCTCCCGACCAGCCGCTCGGGACCTCCCAGCCGTCCACTTCGCTGAGCATGTCGAGCCGGCGGGCGACAGCCCGCTTCTTGCGCAGCGCTCCGGCCCGCAGCATCATCAGGAGGACGAGGGTGCCCAGCAGGCCCACTCCGAAAATCATCGCCATCCTAGCCTCCTCCCCAGGCGCCGTCGAGGACGCCGATCAGGCGTCGCCGACCATCCAGCAGCTCGGCGATACGGTCGAGGGCCGCGGCCAGGCGCTGTCCCTTCTGGGGGTGGTAGGCGATCGCCTTGGCCAGGATCTCCGTCTCCAAGATCGGAATTCGGGCCGCGAAGCGTTCGAGGGCTTGCTCTTCGGGAATGCCCCTCGCCACGTCCTGGCGCACCCTCCCGAACTGGGCGGCCACCGGCTGAATGCCGGAGCGCTCGACGGCTTCGAGCGCCGTGAAGAACGAATTGGTCGCGCGCAAACGCTCGGCCATCAGGCGGACGGCCGCCGGAAGCTGCCGGCGCACCATGCGCATGCTCCAGCCCTTCACGACGAAATCCCCGAAGCCCAGCACGAACACGAAGCCCGAGAGGGCGGCGATGCCTGGCAAGGGCCCCCATAGGACCCAAGCCGGAACCAGCAGCATCGTGGCCATCAAGGCCAGTCGGGCGAGACGCGGGACGTGGAGGCGCCGCTTACGCGCCCGAGGCTTGCGCGGGCGCTTGCGAGGCTCCTCCACGGGAACCAGCGCCCCACCGACGGTCTCCAGGCTGCTGAGCCGCGTTCGGACTCCCGATTTGGCGCGCGCCGGAACGAGGGCGAACGTGCCCAGGACCGCTCCGGTCACGGCCAGAAAAAGCAGAAGGTAAGTCATCGGCGCTCCCCGCTAAACTCCGTAGCCGTTAGGGGCAGGGCCCCGACGCAGCCAGTTCAGGAGACCTTGCCAAGGCTGCGCTTGCACGGCTACGAGGGCCATGGTCTGCCGGGACTCGCTCAAGGAGGCGACCATGCGGCTCAGCTCCTTCGCCAAGGGGCCCCGGGGATCCGCTTGCAGGATCGGGATGCCCTGGTTGATGGCGGCCCGCACTTTTCCGGGGTCGTAGGGCAAGCTCCAGTCGATGGGGCGCTTGAGGGTGCGGGCGGCATCCTCGCGGGAGACCTCGGAGCGCTCGCTCCAAGCCACGAACTCGAAGCGCGAGGTGTCGATTCCCTGCTCCCGGCACGTGGCGAGCTCGCGCTGTAGCGCGCGAAGGTGGCTGAGATCCAGGTTCATCGGCACGAAGACCTTCTCGGCCTCGCGCAGCAAAATCCGGTTGAACTCCCGCAAGGACGGGTGGGTATCGGCCACGATCCACGCGTCGCGCTGCTGGAGCCATGAGACGAGCTGGGAGAGACGGTCCTCGCTCATCGGGGAGTCCGAGGCCTTGGAGGCCAGCAGTTTCACCCCGGTCGGATGCGAGACCAAGGCCGCATCCAAGTGATGCGGAACGGTCACGCCGGCCAGCCCATGCGGCGGAAGGTTCAGGAAGAGATCCTGTTCGCCATGCTCCATGGCCCCGTCGAAGAGGATGGTCTCGCGCGCGCTGCCCCGGGAGAGGGCGATCGCCAGGTTGGTCGCAAGCTGCGAACGCCCCGATCCCCCCTTGGGCCCGTAGACGACGATCAGCTTGCCGTGCCGGGGGCGCTCGGGAGGCTTGCGGTTCAGCTCCGAGGCGACCCGTTCCAGTGCAACGTCGAAATCCGCGAGCGGCGTCGCGTCCGGCGTGCCGACGGGTCCCTTGATGATCAACATGCGGGCTTCCGGGCATGCGGCGCGAAGGCCCGTGATCACGGGCTCGGCCGAAGCGCCCCATGCCACGATCAGCAGGTCGGGACGGCTGAGCGCGGCAAAGCCGATGGCCTCCTCTCCGACGGCCTCACCGATCAGCGCGAAGGCTTTGTTCGCCCGGATCCGCGCGCCGATGGAGATCCAGCCGGAGTCCTCGACCGAGGACTGGGGGGAAGAAACGAGCAGAGTGCGAAGCATCATAATGCCGACGCTCCTTTAGTGCCTTGAACGGCATCGATAATCTCGACCTTCAGGTCGGGTCCGTCCCATGAGAAAACGATCTGACCAGGCCGGTCGTGGGTGACCACCACCCGGCGCACGTTGCGCGGAGCGGCCCCGGACAGGGTGTCCTGGGCCAACGAAGGCGCGGCCACGGCGGGAAGGATCAGGGTCGCGGGCTCCATCACCGAGGCGGACGTCGAAGGCTGCTGCTGGGTGGCGTAGAGGGCACCAGTCGCGAGCAAGCCGCAGCAGGCGGCAATCACGATGCGCTGTGGCGTGAGGTTGCTCGTGAGGTTTCTCATGGAGCTCATGGGGGACCTCCCTTCATCACACGTGCCGGGAGCACGTATCTCCCTTATCCCGCGACGGGCTTAACCGGAGCTGACGCGGATGTTGCAGTCAGATGAATCTCCCGCTTGAGAGCTCGCTTCATACCGGGTTAACATCGCGGCCATTCGCGGATAACAGCCGCTGCCTAGGCTGATAGGGCCCTTTGAGCACAAGGAGGTTCCATGAGCATCCGCGTTCGATATGCCCTGGCTATCGCGCTCCTCACCCCGCTGAGCGGCTGCTTCATGTGGCCCAGCACCAACGTCGAGCCGCCGAGCTGGAGCGAGCCGCCCGTCCAAGGAGAGCAATACACTCCGGGACAGCCGTCTCAGAACCCCGAGATCGAGATCGCCCGCCCCGGCCTCAACGGCAGCACCTTCGCGGGTAGCGGGGGCTCCGGCTCGGTAGACGGCACGGGTACCCAGGCCCAGTTCCGCGAACCGGAAGGGGTCGCGATCGGAGCGGACGGCACCCTCTACGTCGCGGAGCCTTACGCCTATCGGATCCGGAAGGTGAGTCCCGACGGCAAGGTCACCACCCTGGCGGGCGGAACGCTCGGCCGAGCGGACGGCACCGGCAGCGGGGCCCAATTCTTCGGCCCCAAGGACCTCGTCATGGGAGACGGCGGCAACCTCTACGTCATCGACTTCGACACGATCCGCCAAGTCGCCCCGGACGGAAAGGTCACGACCCTCACGTTCCAGACCAGCGAGGGCCCCTGGGATCCCGTCGAACTGCTGGGCATCGCCCGCGGCACGGACGGAAGTCTCTACGTCTCCTCGACGACGGGCATCGACAAGATCCAGGGCGGCGTCGCGACCCGCTGGGTCGGCGCAGAGGCCAAGGGATTCCGCGATGGCAACGGAACCGCCGCCTACTTCAACCTTCCCCGCAAACTGGCCATCGACCCCCAGAACAACCTCTACGTCGCCGATTTCGGAAACCTCCGCGTCCGCAAGGTCTCCCCGAATCGACAGGTCACCACCATCGCCGGCAACGGCATCCTGGGCTTCACCGACGGTTCGAGCGCCCAATCACGGCTGAACTTCCCCACGGGAATCACGGTAGATGCCCAAGGCAACGTGATTGTGGCCGATACGTACAACCACGCGGTCCGGATGCTCTCGACCGATGGCCGGGTCACCACCCTCGCCGGGACCAACTACGCCGGATTCAAGGACGGTCCCGCCGCCTCGGCCCAGTTCGACCACCCGACCGACGTCGCGGTGGGAGCAGACGGCCGAATCTACGTCGCCGACCGGCAGAACAACCGGATCCGCGTCCTTCAATGAGGTATCGCCATGACGCACCGTAGCCTGCTTCTTGCCCTGTCACTGACCCTGGCCGCTTGCAGTTCCCCGCCGTCCACTCCGGCTACCGGGTCAAACCCGTCGCCTCCCCCGGATACTGCCGGACAGCCCGTAGCAACGCCCCCTCCGGGGACGAGCCCCGTCGCCGTCAGCGATCCCTACGTCTGGACGGTGGCCGGAAACGGCACTCCCGGATTTCTCGACGCCGCCTTGGGACACCAGGGCATGCTCAACGCCCCTACCGACATGGTGGTCATCCGGGGGGATACGTACATCACGGATTCCGCGAACCACCGGATCCGCCGATTGACGTATGACGGCGCGCTCGAGACCGTGGTCGGAACGGGCGAGCGCGGGAATAACGGGGACGGCACGAACGGGCGCATCCTCAAGCTCGACACCCCGTTCAAGGTGACCGCCGACGAGGCCACCGGCAACGTCTTCTTCAGTGAGCTGGGGGGTAACTTGATCCGCTGCATCGACATTTCCCAGCGGATTATCACGATTGCCGGAGGCGGAGATTACCTGCCGGACGTGGGCACCTCGATGCGCGGAGTCTACGTTCAGCTCTCCGAGCCGGCGGGATTGAATTTCGACTCGGCAGGCGATCTCTACGTGGCCGAGCGTGGGGGCCACCGGATCCTCCGGATTGCTCCCGATTGGATGGTCACCGTGGTGGCCGGCACGGGGGTCCCGGGCTTCGCAGGGGACGACGGCCAAGCTCTGGAGGCCGAGTTCCGTCAGCCGACGGATATCCATGTCGACGACCATGACAACCTCTACGTGGCGGATACCGGCAATCACCGGATCCGGCGCATCGGAACCGACGGGACGATCACGACGATCGCCGGTACCGGCGTGGCCGGAGGCGAGGGAGACGGTGGAATTGCCACGGAAGCGCAGCTCAACCAGCCCACGGGCGTGACCATGGACGCCTTCGGCAACCTCTACATCGCGGACTCCGGCAACCAGCGGATCCGACAAGTTCAGACGGACGGCACCATCGTCACCATCGCCGGCTCGATCTTCGGAGGCTTCGGGGGAGACGGCAAGTTGCCCTCGCAGGCGCAGTTCAATATCCCCTTCGGGGTCTCCGTGGCACCCGGCGGTGTTTTGCTCGTGGCCGACCGCGACAACCAACGCATGAGACAGTTCTTGCTGCCCTAACTCGGCGACGCCCTTCCATGCGGAAGCCCCGCTCGGCATCGAGCGGGGCTTCAAGCTAAGCTCCGGGGATCGCGACGCGGCTAGTTGCCGCTGATCACGTACTCGGTGCCGTTGTTCAACGCTGGCACGTTGGCGTACGTCGGAATATCGGCGTCGTCATGCGAGAAGTCGAGGTTCGCATTCGAGGGGCCCGCAAGGTCGATCGTGATATCTCGTGCGACACCGTTGACGACGGTGAGGCTCTCTTGAATTCGCTTCTCCGGGGTATTCGTCGCGTTCAAGGTGATGATGTGAAGCGTCCAGGTTCCTTCGTGCACGGCGCCGAAGGATTGAAGCAGATCCGAAGCGACGCCCTTCAAGAGACGCGACGCCGGGTCCTCGATCCAGGCATCGTACTTGAAGCCGGCAGGCAGGCCATTCACCTTCAAGGAAACCATCGCGTGCGGCTTCACGTAATTGACGGAAACGAGCGGAACCGCTCCCCCGTTGGCGCGCATGTACTGACCGATCTTCACGCCGTCCACCAAACTCGGATGCATCGAAAGCGGAGTCGTGATGGCCGCCGAGCCCCAGATCAACATGCCGTTTACCAAGGTCTGAACCTTGCTGATATCGGCGCTACTCGCCATGGCGGCGTCGTTTGCCAGCAGGTCGGTGAAAGCCTCGGCCGTCGCGGTGGTGGTCCAAGTCAGGTTGACGGCGTTCGCCCCGGGCTCGATGGTCTTCACCGCGCCGACCACCGCTCCCGGTACCGGCGAGTTGTCGGTCTTCAGGGCGATGGCCGTGAAGACGCGATTGCGGCCCATCGGAACGTTAAGGGAAACGGTTCCATGGCCGTTGGCATCAATGGCCACGGTCTGGGAAATCATCGCCATCCCAGGGCCCGTGACCTCGACGCGCGCCTGCGTGATCAGGTAGGTCGGCACCGCCTGCACGTTGAAGCCGGCGGTCGTCCCCCCGGGGGTGAGTCCCGAAAGGGAGATTTTGACCGGCGCCATCTCCACGACAGGCTTTTGGGCCGCGCCCGGATGCTGGACCGTCGGCATGAACGTCTGACAGGCCGTGAGCGAGAAGACCAGAACCGCCGCGAGGGCTAACTCGAATCGCTTCATTGGATGCTCCCTTTTCCGATCCGGGACACCGGGGCGCCGCGGGCCGAACTGATTGCTATGTCGATGCCACGTCATCGATGATGACTCTAGTTATACCATTGCTTGCTTCATGCGTGCTCCTCGCCCTCGTCGAGGCGCTCCGCGCTGGCGAATGCTGCCAGGTAGTACGGGATGCGTCGACGCGACTGGTTCTCGAGTTGAACCAGCCATTCGTGAGGTCGGGAAGCCAGGATGCGGCCCTTGAGGCCTCCGAGGCGAAGCCCCTCGCCCGGTTGAACCCGGCGCAACCTCCGTCCGAGGAGAAGACTGGCGGCGGTAAGGCCGACAGGAACGGCCATGAGGGCTGCGCCCCACGGCGTCCAAGGAGCCAATACGCCGAGCGCTTGGTTCTGGGACAAGGCCGTGAGCGCGAGGTTCGCCGCCACGAGCGCAGAGGCGATGCAAAGGGGGGGAATCGCGGCGGCCCCCACGGGCAAGAGGCGCAAGAGGCGAAGCCGCCTGCGCTCGGCCAGCGTGTCGAGACGCGTGAGCAGATCAGCGAGCAGCGTCGAGACATCCTCGGGATCACTCGCCTGATCCAGTTGTTCAGAGAGAAGCGCCCAGGGATCCGCTTGAGGACGTTCGTTGGCGGCAAGATCCGGCTTACCGCTTGTCAGGAAGTCGAAGAGGTGAACTTTTCCAAGTTCGACCGCGTCGGCATCCGAAACCTCGTCCGGAAAGACGAAGGGCTTCGGATGGGAAGCAGGCAGCGGCGGCGCGCCTTTGAAAATGTAAGGACTGCGAGGCGGCTCCCGCTTGATGGTGTTGAGTTCGATGAGGTTGGGCGTCGGACGCGCCTCGGGCGCGAGCTCGGGCAGTCGTTGAGGAACGGGCATCATGGGGCCTCCTTCCTATCGACCACGGGAACGGTCACCGGTCGAGACTCGGGGTAGAGGCGGATCACGATTCTGCGGTTCCGCGCCTGATTCTCGGGGATCGCCTTGCCCATTGCGTCACGATTGGGAACCTTGGGGTGGATATCCGCGTAGCCCGCCGCTTTGAGGCGCGATTGCGCCACGTCGGCGTCCAGCATGAAGCGGATGACGTTGGTGGCCCGCCGGGAGGAAAGTTCCCAGTTCGACGGGAACTCGCCGGTGCGGATCGGGTTATCGTCGGTATGGCCCTCCACCTCGATGGTGTAGGAGCGGTAGGTCTCGTTCTTCAGCTCTTCGGCAATCTCGGTGAAGGTGGGCTTGATGGCCGGCAAGAGATCAGCCTTGCCGCTGTTGAAGAGGATATTGGACGAGAACTCGACCACCACGCCCTTCTTGTCCTGACTGACCTCGACCTCGTCCTCGAGTCCTTTGCTTTCGACGATCTTTTCGATCTGCTGGCGGATCTCCGAAATCGGGCGTGCCGTCTCCTTCCCGGTGAAGTCCTTCTGAAACTGGGCGGAGACTTGCTCGAAGGCGGCGAGATCGACGGTGGAGACGGCCAGCATCATGATGAAGAGGGCCATCAGGTTGGTGATGGTATCGGCGTACGTGATCAGCCAGCCCTCATCTTCCTGAGGTCCGCGGGAGCGGTTAGCGCCGAAGGGATTACGGTCCTGACCGAACGGACTTGCCATCAGGTCCGCGCCGGGGCCTTCTGCCCCTTCTTGTCGGCGAAGTGATCATAGTGGAAGGCCGGATCCATGAGGGCGTTCAAGCGATCCTGGATGTAAAGCGGCGCCTTTTTCTGGGCGATCATGACGATTCCCTCGAGCTGCATGTAGCGGCGATGGCGCTGAATTTCCAAGATCTGCTGGGTCTTCGAGGCCGCCGGGATGAACAGCAAGCGCGCCGCCATGACGCCGTAGAGGGTGGCCAAGAGCGCGACGGCCATGGCGGGGCCAATCTTGGACGGGTCGGAGCCCATGTTGGCCATCATGATGACCAGGCCGATCAGGGTGCCGACCATGCCGAAGGCGGGCGCATGGCCGCCCATCTGATGGAGGATGTTGGCGGGAACCAAGCGACGCTGATGCTCCGACTCGATGAAGTCGCCCAGGAAGAGGCGAAGATCGGGCTCCTTGTAGCCGTTCATGAGCAAGGTCAGCGCGTACTTCACGAAGGGGTCGAGCTTCGACTTCTTGGCGATCTCGTCTTCGAGGGGGCCGAGGCTCTGCTGAGTCAGGTACGACCACTCGACCATCTGCTTGATGTCCCCGCGGAGCGTGGCAGGCTGAATCGGCTGCATCACGAAAATCCGGCCGAGCGTGACGAGTGCGCGCCAGACGTAGCGGCTCCGCGCGCCGATCATGGCGGCCGCCACGGTCCCGCCGAAGATGATGGCGAAGGGCTCCAAGCTCCAGAACATGTCGAGGCTGCCGGAGTGGGCGACGATCGCCCAAGCGGTAAGGCCGAAGCCCAGGAGGATTCCGAGGACGGTAGAGATCGAGATCATCGGCATGAGAGGCTCCTAGCGGAAGGACATGCCGATGGTGGCATGGTAGCTCATTCCCCCGTACGTCATCGAGTTGGCGAAGCCGCTTCCCGCGTCGGAGAGACTGACGCTCTGCTGCGGAACGTACGTGAGCCCGAGGTTCATGAAGAGGTCAGGCGTGAAGCGAAGCAGCAAGCCGCCCTTGGCCGTGGCGGGCTGCCGAAGGGCATCCGAGAGCGAAAAAGCGATGCCCGGCCCCGCGTAGAGGTTGACGATGCCGAGGTTCTCCTTGCCCACGAAGAGGGGATCCAGGCGCAGGAAAAGCAGCGGGGTGAGGTTCACGAAGCCGTGGTAGAGGGACGTGTCGACTCCCCCCGCCTGGAGGTACTCCGCATCGAGGCCGACCGCCAGGTTCTCCCAGAAGTAGGTGTTGCGAAGCGCCATCACGCCGGCACTCAAGGAGAGATCCGCGCGACGCCCGGGAACCGAGGCGTTCGTCGAGGTGCGCTCGGCCGACAGGCCCGTCACGCCGGTGTAGAGGTAGACGCCATTGTCGCGGGTCTTGCGATCGAGCTCAGCGCGCTTGGCCTCCTCGGCCTTGCGGGCGTCTTCCGCCGCCTGGACCCGCATGGCGGCTCCCTGGCGATCGGCGTTGAAGTCGTAGGAATAGCGGTGCGTCCAGACGATCTCGCCGTCCGAGGCGCGAACCAGCTTGAGGTGGACCATGACCACGTCGTTGGTCACGAAGGGCGCGTACATGAGCACACCGTCGGCTCCGACGTTTCCGGCCAGGTCCCGCAGGCGGTCCAGCGACTCGATGGTCGTGCTGACCTGAAGCTCGGTAGGCGTCGAGACGACCTTGCGGACCTTCGATTCGCGCGACTCCAGCACCTTGAAGCGCCGCATCGGAAGCAAGAGCTCGTGAAGGCGGTTCTCGACGAGGAGATCCAGCTTATCGGTCTCGGGGCGACGCCGCTCATTGAAGAGAAAGATCCGCAAGAGCGTGGGATCGACCTTGGAGATCTCCTCGGGAAGCGCGGGGATGATCTTGTCGGCCGCTTGCGCGTAGTGCAAGAGATCCGTGACGAGCGGATGTTGGGCAGGGGATTCGGCCGCGGCGATCGCCGGCGAAGCGACGAACGTCGAGGCGAGCGAAAGCGCGATCCCTCCAGATAGTAGCCACTTGGCGCTCACCGATTACCTCCTCCGATTCCGAATCCAATCAAGCGCTTGCTGCGCGTCCGAGAGCTTTGGGTCCAATTCGAGCGCACGGGCCCATCCTTCTTCTGCCTGGCGCTCCCGACCCAGCTTGAAGCATAGTGACCCTCGCAGGGCGTGAAGGGGGGCCACCCGGTCATCCACACCGAGCGCAGCGTCCACCACTTCCAGGGCCTGGCGGTAACGCCCCTGCTGAGCGAGACGCGGCGCATGGTAAAGCGCGTCGGCGACGATCTGCATGCGATCCGAGGCGTCTGCACGCGGCTCAGGGGGCGACGGAGGCGTCGCTTGGCGCGAGCCCGGCGTCGGCGAAGGCGCGGCTTGAAGTTCCTCTTCCGCCAATTCCGGGCTGGCCTTCGGGGACGGCAAGGGCTTGGGCGAGACCTTGGCCGCCGACTCCTGGGGCTCGCGGGGTTCCGCACTCGCGGTCGGCTTCGGCATGGGGGACGCGTTCTGGCCTGAAGCGGGGGGGTCCATCTCGATCCGCAGGAAGAAGTCCGGCTGATTGGTATCCAAGAGGGAGTCCACGTCCACCGTTTCCAGGCCGCGCTTCAGGTGGATGACCCCTTCGCGCTGGCCGGAGACCGGCGAGGACCACCCCTGTTGGATGAGCACCAGCGGGAGCGTGGCGACGATGGTGAGGCCGTAGGCAATGGCCCAGACCCGCCTACGGCTCGGCAGCATAGACATGGCTAGTTTCCTCCGGCCTGCGGAATCACCAGCACCCGTGAGGTCTGGCGAATCCGGTTGAGCAAATCGCGGCGCATGGCCTCGCGCGCCTCCGGCTTGGCATCCAGGAGGGACGGCCCCTTGAGAGCCTCCTCGACGACCATCCGACCGCGCTCGTTGAGTGCTCCGACGAGCGCGGCGACCACGTCGGCCGGCGCGTCGCGAAGGATCTCGGTGAGTTGTTCCTTGGGGAAGTCGCGGACGGCGTCCCGAAGGACGTCCTTGGAGAGCTTCGGCAAGTCGTCGAAGGCCACGTAGCTTTGCTTGACCTGCTTGAGGACCTGCGGGTTCTGGGTCGAGAGCTCCTGCATGATGCGGCGCTCCATCTCCCGGTCCGAGTGGTCCAGGAGGCCCACCAGCACCCCGATGCCGTTGGTGACGCCCGTGGAGAAACGGGGAGCTTCCGTGGCCTTGGCGGCGAGGTGCAGCGCGATATCGGAGAACGTCTCGAGGGGAATCTCGGAAAGCGCGCCCATGGCCGCGGTGACCGCCCCCAGTTCGCCGGGGTTCAGCAACTGCATCAGCCCGATCGCCCGCTGAGGCGGGAGCTGCGAGAAGGCCAACGCCTGGACGCGCGGCGACTCGTATTGAAGAATATAGAGAATCTGCGAGTCGTCCAAGGTCTGCAAGAAGGCGAAGGGCTCGTTACGGCGCGCCCCCGATCGCGGACCGGCCGTGTGGCGTTCGCGCACGATGGCCCGAATGGCCTCGCTTAGCGCCTGCTGGGTCTCCTCGGCGGGAACGTCGCTGCGCTCGAACTGCTTGAGTTCGAGCGCCCGCCAGGTTTCCTCCGAAACCCCCGCGAAGAGGCGGCGGCTGACCCCGGCCCCGAGCGCGCGCGTCAGCAGCGAAGCCCGCTCCATGCCCAGCTCCTGGGCCAAGAGCTGTCCGATATAGCGCTCGGCCAGCTCGGGCTCGCTCAGGATCAGCATGGTCAACTCGTGGCGCAGCTTTTCGAGGTTGGGCCCCTGAGGCTCAGCAGGAACGCTCCACATTGCGGGGGCTGCCTGTACCTGCGGCGCGATCGACGTCGTCTCCGAGCGGCGACGCCCGCGCGTCAGCAGCCAGCCCAAGCCGAGACCGGCGCCGGCGGCCAAGGCCGCCCAGGCCCAGGTCGGCAGGGGCGACGTATCGACCGGCCCGGAAGGAACGGAGGGAAACTCCCGACGGTTGATCTCGACGATGAGGTCCCGGGCGTAGGCATGATCGACCTTCTGAGTGACCATGTTGCGGATGAAGTCCTCGTCCTGGATCGTCACGCTGGTCGGAAGCACGACCGAAACCTTCAAGCGATCGATCTCGCGTTCGGGCCTGCTCGCAGCGGGGGCTTGAACGACGGGTGCCGGGTTCGGAAGCATCGGCATCGCAGCGGGGGCCATGGGGGCGAGTTGCTGGGACTCTTCGCCGCCGAAGTGAAGGCCAGGCAGGATCGGAGGTCCGTCAGTCTCCCAAGGCGAGAGACGCGAGGAGGGAAGCTGCGGCAGCCCTTGGGACATCGGAAGGGATTGGGGCATGAACGCCGGCTGCGAGGCACGGGCCTCGGTCTCCTTGAGGATCGCCTTTACCTGAACGATGAAGCGATCGGCTCCCAGGTACGCGCTGAGCCCACGATCCAGGCTCTCTTCGAGGTAGCGCTCGTAACTCAGCACTCCCAGGTCGCCCTCGGTACGCGGGACGTCCGGCGGGGTGAGCTGCGCGTTCGCGGCCATGGGAACGACGCTCCCGGCCAGAAGCGCTCCGATAATGACAGCTTTTCGGTTCTTCAACGGTACGCAACCTCGCAATTGGTCCTAGCTTTGTCCCACCATAGACCTCGCCCCGGGATTCAGCGGTGACCAATGTCATAGAGGGGTACGGTATGATAACTTCAAAGAGTTCGGAGGCCTTGTTCATGCTGGTCAATCGTCCCCTCAGGGGATTTCTCGGATGCGCCCTCTTGCTGGTGGGCTTCAACGCTCAAGCCTGGGCCAAGACGCCGCAAGACGCGGAGCGATCGCCGATCGAATTCCGCCTTCACCACCCCGTGGCCTCGGCATCCATGGACGTCGATATCTGGGCCCCCGTCGACCCCGGCGTGGTCCTCGAAACCCAACAAGACCTTCAGGCCATCCGGCAATCGGCCTTGCCGCCCGCCGATCCGCGCCAATCCTTCGGCGACGTCTTGCTCGCCGGACTCGCGACGCTCCCGGTGGCAGGGCAATTCGCCAACCATGACTGGCTCAAGGGCCTCGTCACCCTGGGCACCGCCGCCGGCCTCACGACCGCTATCGTCCTCGGCAGCGAGCGAAACAACCCGCAACTCGTCCGGCTAGGAACCCTCGGCCTCTACCCGCTAGCGGTCTTCGGGGCCGTGGATGCCTTCGTCACGCGCCAGCAGCGCGACGCCAAGCCGACCTCACTTCCCTGATCCCCAATGGGGTCAGGATCCGCTTCGCCCTCAGAGCCTGACGCTTCGTTTCGGCAGGCGAAACGGAGCGAATTAGAACTTGACCGTGTTGGAAAGGGTGTAGGATGCGCCCCGGGCGTAGCCCCCAACGCCGTTAAGGGCCGCCATGGCGAAATCGAGCCGGAAATGCGGCATATCCAGCCCCAGGCCCGTGGCGAAGGTCAGGCCGCGATCCCCCCCGAGGGCGATGCCTCCGCGGATGGGAAGCCAGTCGAGCAAGCGCAATTCGGATCCGAGGCGCATTTCGGGCGTGCTCGAGACCCCGAAGCCATCGCCGTAGCCGAGCTGCAACTCGCTGGTGAGCGTGAGCGGATCCCACGGGTTGAAGGCCGCCGCGAGGCGGAGGTAAGCCGGAAGGGCGATCTCAGTTGGGCCCTCCTGACGCCGGGATTCCTGGACGGCATCCCGGGTGACGGCGCCGAAATCAGTGGCCGATCCCGAGGCATCCACGATCGTGAACGGCTCCACCTTCAGCGTATAGGTGACGAGGTCCCGCTGGCTCCAGGCCATGACCCCGACGTTGCCGAGAACAGCCCCCCAGCGCAGGCGATCGCCCAAAGTGCCGGCAACGCCCAGGTCGGCGGCGATGCCGTTCCCGCCCGTGGCCCACTCGGCCTCCAGCCGGGCGTCGGCCGAATACCGCCCGGAGGCGTCCATGGCAAGCAAGGTCCCCTTGGCCTCCCGAACGCGGCCGTAGGCCAGCCCGCGAAGGTAACGTAGGTTCATGCCCAAGCTCGCCGTCTCGCCGAGGGGAACGGCGAACGCGGAGCCGAGCGAGGCGACGGCCGTTGCGGTCGCCCCGGTCATCGTGTCGATCCCCACGTTGGGCACGGAGGCGTTGCCGTTGAGCACCAGGGCCACGAGATCCCGCGGGACATCGAAACCCTTGGTATCCGCCATCGCGTGAAGGAAGACGCCCGTACGGGCGCTCGGCATGGCCAACGCCATCGTCGTCCCGCCATCCATGAGGAAGCGCCAACCCGTGGGCGGCAGGGCCTCGACGGCGCGCGCCACGTCGGCTGCCGCAACCGTCTGGGTCGAAAGCACGTTGGCAAGCTCTCCGAAGGAAAGCACGTTATTGCCGAGCGCCGCGCTCAGATTGGGCAAGAGCGTAAGGGAGAGGCGATCGCGATGCGCGGCGAGCCCCAACATGGCGGGGTTGACGATCATGGCGTCGGCGTCCGTCGAGAACGCCGCCATTGCCCCCGCCATTCCCGCGCTTCGCGCGTTCCCGGAGGCCTGGGCCGGCAACGGGAGTGACAGGGCCATCAGCGTCGCGGCCAGAGCCGCGAGCGCGCTGCCGACACGGGGAATCCGGATCACAGCGAATCCTGCTTGGACGAGATCACGGCCTTGAATGCGAGACCCAGGTTCACCCGGAAGGTCGAGCCCCGGAAGATCGTCACCGGATCAGTGGATCCCGGCGATCGCAAGCGCATCCCGAGCATCTTCGCGGACCTGAAGCGTTTGAGCGATTCTCCCTCGAGCGTCAGCTGATTATTCACCCGATAACCGGCGCCCGGATTGCCCAAAGAGACCGTTTGGACGAAGATCTCGGAATCCGAGAAGGGGTCGTCCGCGCCGGAGAAAAGCAGGTCCAGGTCGAGAGGGACTCCCCAGCCGTTATCGATGTTCAGCTTGAGGACCGCACGTTCCACCCGGTTCAGGTGCTCGCGATTCTCAGAAGTAAAGGTCAAGGGGGTCGGCGGTTTGACGTCGATGGCCGGAGCCTTCGCGTCCCCGCCGAAGGCTTGAAACGTAAGAGAAAGCGGAATCTCGACATTCAAGCGACCTTCCATCGCATCGGACGCCGCCAGGCGGACAGGCTGGCCCTTCGAATCCACCACGATCTGCCCCCCGACTGCCAGGGACGTAGGCTTGGCATTCAGGAGATCCAGCAAGTTGGAGTTCTGAGCGGTGACCCGCAGCTCGTTGGCCTGATTGGCCGCAATCGGCAACCGCACGGGCTGGCCGGCCTTGTCGGTCAAGGGCATGTCCCCCTTCCCAGGAATGGAGGCCTTGACGTCCAGATCGACGTTGCCGGCGATGGCGCTCCCGTTCTTGAGTTCGAGACGCAAGACGACATCCTGGAGACCGATCCCCTGATCGGTCAGTACGGTGGGAAGCTGAATGGGCATGGTCTTGGCCGGAAGTGCGACCGTTCGGGTGACCGGGACCTCGATGGCCCGGAAGCGCAGGGGCGCTCGCAGCACGACACGCCCCGACAAGGATTGCGAGCCGTCGAGGGCCATGAGAGCGCCCGCGGGGCCGGTATCCTTCGTCGTGGCGCGCGCCATCACGGCGATTTTGCCGTCTTGGGGGCGGATCATGACACCTGCCAGCGGAATGTCGAGCACGCGGTTCTCGCCGGCCTTCAGGTCGATGGTTTCGCGCATCGGAACACTTTGGCCAGGCCGGAAGAACTGCTGGAATTCCAGCGCCACCGTCGCCGCGACAGGAAAGCCATTGCGCAGTGTGAGTTCGAGCGTGCCGTCATCGACCTCGAGGCTGCGGACGGTGGCCGAGTCGTAAGCCGGGTCGTCGAGACCGAAGTCGAGCGTCATGGGCGGAACGTCGATGGATTTGGTGGGAACCTCGACGCGAAGGTGAGAGAGCGTCTTGGTCACGAGCAAGACGTTCGTGAGGGTCACGCCGGAAACCGGGGCCTGGGCCTGCTGGCCGCCGGGGACGAAGATCTCGACCCTCAGCGAGAGGTCCGGCGTGAGGGTCGCCCCGGCATTCAGCGGAATGGTCAGTTTGCGGGACTGGCCCGGGTCGATGGGGACCGCCGCTTGGGTACGGCCGAGCTCCCGGGTGGCGCCAAGCTGGGTGGCGTAAAGCTTGACCGACGGAGCGAAGCGAACTCCCAAGCGGTTCTCCACCGTGAATTCGAGATGGCCCGACGGAGTCCCGACCCGGGCCTCCTTGAAGTCGGACTCGGAATCGGGGAAGGCAAGCCCGCGATCGGCGGAGTAGTTAAGGTTGATGGGGATGAGCACGCCCGGAGCCACGGCAGAGCCGACGAGTTCGTCCGCGCCCAGGTGGATCTCGGGAAAGGAGAGGTCCGGAAGCGAAGCGTCGACTTCCGGAAGCGACTGGGGCGGCAGGTCCAGCGACAGGGGAGCATCCAGCGCGAACTTCTCGGCGAATCGAATCGGCTCGAGCTCCTGCGTCGCCGGCAAGAGGTGAAGACGCTCGTCATGGCCGGGGAGTACCGTGAGATCTCCAAAGACCGAGCGCACGACGGCGGGATCGTCCAGGGAAAGCGAGAGGGATCCCACGGGAACGTCGAAATCCACCGGCCAGGAGTACTGAAGCCCACCGGAATTCCCGGACGTCGTCAGCTTCTGGATGGGGCTCAGGAGTTCGAGCCCGCAGCCCGCGAGGAGCACGGTGATCAGTAAGACGCCAAAGCGAGGTATCATGACCTTCATCCGGGAGGATTCTCCGACGTAACCCTGAGGACGGCCTCAGCCACGTTGGAGCATCATACCAAACGAGCAAGCTATGAAACTGTGACGAAAGGCAGGAAGCCGTGGAAGAGTTGAGGACTCCGGCGACGCAGCGCCCCAGCCTGGAGGCGATTTACATGCGCCTGGCGGGCATGCTGGCCCAGCGCAGCACCTGCTCGCGGCTGCAGGTCGGAGCCGTAGTGGCCTCCCCGGACATGCGCGAGATCTTCGCGGTGGGCTACAACGGAGGCCCGGTGGGCGGCTTCAACGATTGCCTGAGCGAAGAACCCGGCCGCTGCGGCCATGCCCATGCCGAGGACAACGCCTGTAACTTCGCGCCCGCACGGGTGCCCAAGATCATGCTGGTGACCCACTTCCCCTGCCCCGCCTGTTGCGTACGCATCGTCAACAAGCTGGGCTTCGAGCGGGTCTACTACCAGCAAGTCTACCGGGACATGGCGGGCCTCGATATCCTCGAGAGCGCCGGCATCACGGTCGCCCAGCTCGACCCTAGCCTCGACTGAGGCTTTGGGTCACTCCCGCGCAAGCGGGAGTCCAGCGGAATTCGCGCTTACGCGGGAATGACCGTCTAGTGACCCTCCAGGCCCTCCAACGACCGCTTGACGCTTGCCACGGGAGGTAGGATCCCGGGTAGGGCTCCCCAGCGGGGGGAGCGGCCTCGAATCGGGAGGAGGGTCAGCGCGTGAAACAAGCAGCCTTGAGCCCCGCCATCAAGTTCTTGGCCGGAATCGCAGTAGGCACGGCCTGCCTGGGCTTGGCGCCGCCGGCCGTCGCCCACGGTGGGGGGTGCGCGGATTGCAAGATGAGCCTGCGCGACCTCGAAGGCGGCGGGGGCGGCGGCATGATGCGGGGGGGCGGGGGCGGCCACAAGCACTTCAACCTGGTCGTCCAGGGCTACCGGAACATGAGCCAGGGCACCCTCTACACGCTCCTCGGCATGGAAATGCTGAAACAGGATTCGCTCGGGTGGAAGGGCGGCTTCGGCATGTACGGCGGCATGGACTTCGGAGTCACCTCGCAGACCAACACCTTCCACTACGGCGGCGCCATCCTGGGCAAGGACTTCACCGCCGGTCCGCTTTCCCTAACGACCGGCGTGCTGCTCGGGCTCGGCAAGACCGCCGATATCCTGCCGAACATCCTGCCGGCCGGCATCAGCAACTTCTACATGTTCGGCGTGGCCGCTCCTCGCGTCGGTCTCGCATGGACGATCTACGATCGCATGGAAATCGGCGTCGACGCGTCTTACCTGTTCACGACCAACCCCAACGTCGGAAATAATCCCGCCGTCGGCCTGAGATTATCGACCATCGGCTGGGGGCGCAAGCACTAACCCCGATGACGTGACCCGGGACCTCATGCGAGGCCCCGGGTCGTCTCGGCGATCGCCCTCCCCGTTACGGCGTGGTCTTGGCGAAGGTATCGATCACCCGCAGGACCGCCGGCCCCAGGGTCACGACGAACATCGCCGGGAAGATGAAGAAGACCAGAGGGAAGAGCATCTTGATCGGCGCCTTCATCGCGGCCTCTTGCGCGCGCTGACGGCGGCGGGTGCGCAGGTGCACGCTCTGGGTCCGAAGAACGATGCCGATGCCCACGCCCAGCTGATCCGCCTGGATCAAGGCCGCCACGACGCCTTCGAGGTCGGCGACGCCGCAGCGACGGCTCAACTCCCGCAGGGCCTCGGCCCGGGGGCGGCCCATCCGGATATCGCTCAAGTAGCGCGCGAACTCCTCGCGAAGTTCCCGGCCCGCGTCGTTGTCTCTGCCCGTGATCCGCATCAACGCGGCGTCGAAGCTGATACCTGCCTCCACGCAGGCCGTGATGAGATCCAGAGCATCAGGGAGGGCTGAGACGATGGCCTCCCGGCGCTGATTGATCATCTTGCCGAGGAAGATGCCCGGCCCCGAGAGGCCGAAGATGCCGACCATAGCCGCTGCGATCAAGGCGGCTCCGGGGTTGAGCGGCGTGACCAACCACCAGACCAGCGGGGCGAGGATCACGCCCAGCATTCTCAGGGCGAGCATCGCCTGCAACGCGAGGGGGACGTAAACTCCCGCCTGGTGCAGCCGATCGGTGAGCAACGTGATCTGGGCGCGCGGAGTCAGGCGTTCTCCCATCTTGCCGAGGAGGGCGATCGCCGGGGCGAGCACCCGCTGCACGAACGGCTGGTCCAGCAGCTGCTGGCGCGGCACGTAGCCGCCCGGAGCCATCTGCACAGCCGCCAAGGAGGCAATCCGACGGTTCACGTCCCGCTCGCGCGGAGTGGCCAGGCCGAAGCCCACCATCGTCACCGAGGTGACCGCCACGAAGCAGGCCGCCGCCATCATGATCGGATCCGCTCCGATGACCATCGGTGCAACTTGCATCATGCTAGTACCTCACGTCCACGATCTTCATGATCAACATCACCCCCAGGATCTCCGAGACGACTCCCCCGGCCACGAGCATCTGGCCTCGCGGATCCGAGAAGAGCCCCATGATGTAGCTCGGGCTGATCAAGAAGAAGAGGGCGCCGATGCCCACGGGCAAGCAAGCCAGGACCCAGCCCGACATCCGCCCCTGCGCAGTCAAGGCCTGGACTTCGCCCGCGATCCGGATGCGATCCCGGATGGTGTCGTGGATATTGCCCAGGATCTCGCTAAGGTTGCCGCCGGTCTCGCGCTGGATCACCATCGCCTGGACCATCAGATCCACGTCGATGGTGCCCACCCGGTCGCGGAGATTGCGCAGGGCCGTCTCGGTGGGGACTCCGAAGTTGATCTCGGCGACGGCAGTCCCGAACTCGGTCGAAATGGGGGCGCTCATCTGGCGAGAGACCATCTGGATGGCCTGAAGGAAGGAGTTACCGGCCTTCAGGGCGTTGATGACGAGCATGAGGGCATCCGGCAGTTGCTCGCTGAAGGCCTTGAGGGTCTTGGTCCGGCGCTGCCGAAGCTGCATGGTCGGGCCCAAGGTCCCCACGGCGGCCACGGCGAGGGCAATCAACGGGTGTTGGAACAAGAAAAACGCCATGGCTCCGCTGGCAAGGCCCAAGAGGCCGCTCGCGAGCATGAACTCGCCGGGCGTCCAGGCCCAGCCGACCTGGTAGAGCTGGCGGTCGAGACGCTTGGCGATCGCCAGGCCCTTCACCATCGGATCCACCAGCGCCCCCAGACGATTGAAGAGCTTGGGCTTCACGGTCGGAGCATGGGGCTGCTCGAGTTGGCTGAGGCGGCCGTCGATGGCCGCCTCCTGGGGGTTGCCTATCATCCCCCCGAGCGCGAAAACGACGCCGCTGATCCCGATGGCCAGGATGAGGAAGGCGATCATGACCAGCCTCCGATCTGGAAGAGGTCGACCGGCAGGGGGATTCCCTTGAGGCGCAGCTGGTCGGCGCACTTGGGACGGATGCCGGTCGGCCGATGTTCGCCCACGATACGGCCGTTCTCGTCCACGCCCTGGCGGACGAAGGTGTAGATATCCTGAAGCTGAAGAATATCGCCTTCCATGCCGACCACCTCGGTGACGGAGGTAACCCGGCGGGCGCCGTCGGTGGAGCGCTCGATCTGGAGGATCAGGTTGATGGCCGAGGCCGTCTGTTCGCGAATGGCCCGCAGCGGCAGGTCCATGCCGGCCATCAGGACCATGGTCTCGAGACGGGCCAAGGCGTCGCGCGTGGTGTTGGCGTGGATGGTGGCCAAGGATCCCTCGTGACCGGTGTTCATGGCCTGGAGCATCGCGAGGGCCTCGCCGCCGCGGATCTCACCCAGGATGATACGGTCGGGGCGCATACGCAGCGAGTTCTTGACCAACTCGGACTGGTCGACCCGGCCGGCGCCCTCGACGTTGGCGGGGCGCGTCTCCAGCCGGATGACGTGATCTTGCTGAAGCTGCAGCTCGGCGGCGTCCTCGATGGTGATCAGGCGCTCATGTTCGGGGATGAACGAGGAGAGCACGTTGAGCAAGGTCGTCTTACCGGAACCGGTTCCTCCCGAGATCAGGACGTTCAGACGGGCCTCGACGCATCCCTTCAGGAACTCGGCCATGGGCTGGGTCAGGGAGTTGTAGTCGACCAGGCTGTCGACTTTGAGGGGATCCTTGCGGAATTTTCGGATGGTGAGCGCGGCCCCGTCGATGGCCAGCGGGGGGATGATGGCGTTGACGCGCGAGCCGTCGGGAAGACGGGCGTCACACATCGGGCTCGACTCGTCGATTCGGCGACCGACCCGGCTCACGATCCGGTCGATCACCCGGATCAGGTGGGCGCCGTCGCTGAAGGTCACGTCCGTCTTCTCGATCCGGCCGCTGCGCTCGATGTAGACCGAGTTGGGGCCATTGACCATGACTTCCGAGATCGAGTCGTCGGAGAGCAAGGGTTCGATGGGTCCCAGCCCCATCATGTCGTGGAAGAGCTCCTCGGCCATGCGATCGCGCTCGACGCGGCTGACCAGGCGGTTATCCTCGGCCAGCACCTGATCGATGCCGTGGCGGATAGCCTCCTTGATGGCGTCCGGGCTGCTGGTTTCGTCGAGATTCTGAGAGCGCATGTTCTCGACGAGCAGGCGATGGACCTTGCCCTTGAGCTCGGTATTCGGGTTCACGGGCGGACGCGGCCGCGCGGCGGGCTTCGCCGCCTCCGCAGGCCGAGTCGAGATCGTCACCGCCTCGGGACGCTTGCCCATCTCGATTGCCGCCGGCGTGCTCGGAACGGCGGGCGCCGCCGGGGCGGCCTCTCCCTTAAGCCGATTGCGTAGGAACATCCAACAACCTCCTGACCATGCGCCAGATCTGCGAGAGCGGGTTCGAGGCCACGGGGACGACGGCGACCACGTCCCGCGACTTGGGCTTGGCATAGGCCCGGGCAATTTCCTTGACCGACTTGGCGAAGGTCCCGTTGGGCTGCGACAAGATGAGCGGTTCTCCCGCGTTCACCGCCGAAAGGGCCTGCTCGGCCTCCCAGCCGAGGCGATGGGTCAGCGGGCGCTGGATCACCCGCTGCGCGGCCTCGGAGGTGATCTCGCTGGGCTGCTGGTAGGCCGCCACCTGGACCTTGTCGAGGTCGATCCCCAGCTCGCCCCAAAGTTTCAGGCTCTGCTGAAGAGCCCTGAGGGCCGCCATGTCCATGGTCAGCGGGACCAGGATCGTGTCCGCAAGCTCCATCGCCCGCAAAATCGGCTCGGTGAGCTGCGCGCCGGTATCGATCACGGTCCAGGCGGCGCGCGCCTTCAAGGCGGTGATCGTCCACTCGACGATCTGCGTCGTGACTAGCTCGGCATCCTCCGGAGCGGAGGCCGCAGGGAGGACCCGGACTCCCGACTTGGGATGCGTGAGCAGCGACTGCTCGAGGGCCTCGGCATCGGCTTTCGTGCCCATCCGTGCGAGGTCCGAGAGGGAGGGACCCGGCTTGAGGTTAAAGAAGAGGTCGATCGAGCCGAACTGGGGTTCCAGATCGACCAGGGCGACTTCCACGCCACCGGCTTCCCGCAACGCGACGGCGAGGCTGGCCGAAAGGGTGGATTTGCCGCATCCGCCACGGGGGGCGTGTACGACGACGACCTTGCCGTCGGCGCTCGGCATGACGAGCTGGCCGGTCTGAGCGCCGCGCAGGCGCTGGAGAAAGACCGAGGCGCGCCGCAAGGCGCCGAGGACCTCGCCGGGTTGGTTGAGGACCTCACGGACGCCCGCCTGCATGGCTTGGGTCATCCCGGCGGAATCGAGCGGGGGACCAACCAAGATGATCGTGCACGCCGGCTGGCTCGCCAGGATGGCTTCCGCGGCCCGCAGGGCCGGATCGAGCGCTCCCTCCCAGCCGATCACCGCGACGTCGGGATTCTGCCCCAGCGCCAAGCCGATCCCTTCCGCAGGGCTATGGGCCTCACCGGCAATGATGGCGAGTGGGACCCCAGCCTTGCTGGGGTCCTCCGTCACCTTGCGGACCGAGGCAAGCCAGGCCGAAGCCTGCTGGCGATCGTTGCCCGGGGCGTCGGGCGCGATCAATAAGGTACGCAACGGCTGCATGGGGTCTCCTTTTATCTCTGGCCGCAGGCGCTAAAAGGCAGGGTAGATGGGGGTGTCCGCGTCCACCAGCTTGACTTCGTAGTTGAGGCGAGTGCCCACGATCTGGGAGGTGTTGACGCGATCCATGAAGCGGCCGTAGACCTCGCCGCGGTTGGTGGTGTAGGTGATGAAGAAACGGGCGAAGCCGGTGACCTTGACGTTCGAACGCCCATTCGCGTTGAAGAAGGAAGCAGGGTCGAGCAGCACCACCGTGACGACGCGCGGGGTACGCGAGGGGTTGAGGCGGGCCTGCTCATAGGAAGTCCGGTCATTGCCGACCAGTTGATTGACGGCGTTCACGGTGGGACCGTTCATGTTGCCCGGCTCGGTGGCGATCATATCGCCGACCTTGACCGTGGTCTTCGAGCCGTTGAGGATGGCCTGACGGTAGATGTTGGCACCGTTGCCGTCGAGGGCGAGGGCCTGGAAGTTGCCGTCGCAGGAATTACCGGCCCCCTGCTTGAGGATGTATTCCCGACCGACGCCGAAATCGGTGTTGGGGACGCCCCAGGGGCGGGTGCCGTACTGCAACTCGACGCAGTGAAGGTCGGCGGAGGACTGCGCTCCGATGAGGAAGGAGGCGGACTGCGCCGGAGGCTTCGGCTCGGCCTTCGCCTGCGTCGCCGCGAGCACCCGACTCACCAGGCTGTCGGTGGGAGAGTCGATCGCGACGGTGACGCGCGACCCCTTCTTGACGTCGACTTGATTGGCCTTGATGGGGAAGCCGTTCTGCATGGCGAGTTCCTGGGCAGCTGCGATGGCGGATCCTTCGCCGTTGAGGAGGGCCTTGGCTCCGGCCAGGGCCGCGGCATCCGCCGCGACCTGCATCCGGGTTCGCTGGTACGTCATGAGCCCGGCATCCGCGACCAGGCCGACGAAGACGACGAGCGCCGTCGCGAAGAATGCCGTCGTGACGAGGGTGGCCCCCCGTTCGTTGCGTTTGCTGTTGCGCATGGTTCCTTCCTCCTTGGCGCGGCTACTCCCCGACGAATTCGGGGGTCACCAAAATGGCCAGTTCCGTCTCGTTCTTCTGGAAGCGGGTGGACTTGAAGAGCTCTCCGATGATGGGGATATGACCCAGGAGAGGCACACGCTCAACGGTCTTGCTCTCGATGTTCTGCATGAGACCGCCGATGGCGATGCCCTGGCCCGGCGTGAGGACGACTTCGGTCGAGGCCCGGCGGGAGCTGATGGCGGGGACCAGGAAGTCGGTGAGGCGCACGGCATTGTTGTAATCGAGGGTGCTGACCTCGGGGCTGACCTTCATCGAGATGCGGCCGTCCTCGAGGACTCGGGGCTCGACTGCGAGCTTGATGCCGTAGGGTTTCCACTCGAAGGTCACCGTTTGCATCTGCTGGGCCATGGGAATCGGGATCTCGCCTCCGACCAGGAAGTCGGCCTTGCCTCCCGAAACGGCCACTAGGTTGGGCTTGGCCAGGATCTTGGCGTCGCCGTTGGCTTCCAGCGCCTTGATGCGGGCCGCGATGCGCTCGTAGATGCCAAAGTAGGGCTGGTCGACGCCTGCGGGGCGCTTCATGGTCGCGACGACCGACTCGTCGGGGCGCAGCACGTCCTCACCCGAGGGCAGGCGGTACATCGTGCCCCACTTCACCCCCAGCTCGCTGGAGGCGTTCTTGTTGAGCTCGACCACCTGGACGTTGACCTGGACCTGCTGGACGTTCGTGGCCGTGAGCAGGTTGATGACCTTGCCGGCGAACCCGGAAGCAATTTGCTCGGCCATCTTGATCTGGCTGGTCGTGTTCACCTTGCCGATCAGGATGACGGAGTCGCCCGTGATCTCGACGGTCAGGCCTTTGACCTTGAGGGCCCGTTCGAGGGTGGACCGGAGGAGGTTGGCGTCGGCGCGTACCAGCACGTCATAGGAATAGCGGCCCTTCTGGGTCCAGACGATCAAGGTCGTGGTTCCCGGCTGCTTGCCATTGATCAGCACGTCGCGCTTCGAGACGACGGCCACGTCGGCGATCGCCGGGTTGGTGATGGAGACCTTCGTGATATCGGATCCGACCGACATCACCTGGGACTTGCCCACGGTGACCGGCATGGTGTCGTCGGCCGCCGGGGGGCGGATGGAGGTGGGGGCGGGATCGGCCGCCAGAGCGACCGGAGCGGGCACGATCGCGAAAACCATCGACAGGGCCAAGAGGCCGCGCGCCGCTTTGCGGGGAATGATCATCAGGGACGCCTTTCTATCGGTAGACCTGTTCGGTACTCGTGCCGCGGATGACCAGGATGGCCTCGTTGGGCTTGGGGACAGGAACCTTGACGGTGCGGGTCACGGTCTTGCTGGCTCCCGTGCGCACCGGTGCCGACTTCTTGCCGGCGGTCAGGGTCTCGGGAGTGACGCCCGAGGTCTTGACGTCCTCGGCTTCGTTGGCCGAACGCATCGCCAGGCGAATCTTGCCGCGATCGGCCGCGAGAATCAGCACCTCGGACTCCTGGGGAGTGACCGCCAGGGTGGCCGAAGAGACGACCTTCGCTTCCTGCTCTTCCTTCTTCTCGTAGTCCTGGGCGATCGCCAGGACCTGGATCTTCTGAAGGAGCACCTTAGAGACGGGCTGGTTGTCGATGTCCAGCGTGCCCACGACGTCGACGAGGGATCCTGGCTGCACGAAGCCCGCCACGCCCACGACCTCGTCCACGGCGACGGTGACGGCGCGCTTGCCCGGAGGCACGGGAAGGACCATGGAGGCTTCCTGGCCGAGAGGATAGAACTTGGCGTCGAGCACGGCCTCACCCGGGTAGAGCTCGGCCTTGGAGACCCGTCCCACGACCTCTTCGGGCGTGAGGGCGGCGCCTTGGGGAATGAAGGCGACAGGCCGCGACTCGACCTTGACCTGGTCGGGCGTCACCTTGGAGTTGGCGGGAATGGGGGCGATCGCCACCAGAACCGTTCCCTTGGGAACTCCGGCGTCGGCCTCGGTGGCCGAGCTGTTGACGTAATAGAAGAGTGCGCCGCTGGTGGCGAGCCCCAGGGCCGAGGCGACCAGTAGGCGCTGGGCTTTCTTCATCATTGTTCAACCCTCATGACAGCGGCCGCGTTGAGCATCACGGGATTCGGCACTCCGGGAACCGTGAACAATAGCTTGACCGGATAGGTCACGTCGACGTTCACGGAGTCCCCATCGGCGGATTTGACCTTGGTGACGGCGATCTGCGGTGGCTCTTTGAGTCCCGACTGGGTCAGGTAGCTCTTGACCCAGTCGCGGACCCGGGATTCCGGGCGACCGAGGGCGCCCAATCGGGCGCCCTCACGGCTCGCATTGGTGACGATCAACTGGGCACTGAAGAGCGATCCGAGACTGAAGACCCCCAAGATCATCGCGAAGATGACCGGAAGCACCAAGGCGGTCTCGATCACCGCCTGCCCCGATTCTTGGCCTCGCTTCATCTCGACCTCCTCATGCCGGAGTTACTTCTTCAGGGTGCTGGCGATCGAGTTGAGCATCGCCTGAACGTTGGTTCCCATCAGCGTGAGCGCGCCCACGCAGACGACTGCGATGAGCCCCAGGATCAGGCCGTACTCGGTGAGTGCCTGGCCCTCTTCCTCAACCCAAACCTTCTTCAGCATCTCCATCGTCTTTCTCCTTTGCCCTTACTTCTTCAGGGTGCTGGCGATCGAGTTGAGCATCGCCTGGACGTTGGTTCCCATCAAGGTGAGCGCGCCCACACAGACGACTGCGATGAGCCCCAGGATCAGGCCGTACTCGGTGAGCGCCTGACCCTCTTCCTCCGCCCAAACCTTCTTCAGCATGGTCATGTCGGTCTCTCCTTTTCCCTACTTCTTGAGGGTGGTCGCAATCGAGTTGAGCATCGACTGAACGTTGGTTCCCATCAAGGTGAGCGCGCCCACGCAGACGACTGCGATGAGCCCCAGGATGAGGCCGTACTCGGTGAGTGCCTGGCCCTCTTCCTCAACCCAAAGTTTCTTGAGCATGTTCATCCGAAGTCATCCTTTCGCTCGGTTCACAGCGTCGCTCAGGGCGCTCGCCCTTGAGGCTGTTTACATAATAGGCACGGCCGTTTGCACCTAAATCTCTGACGTGTTAACCGCAAGTGAAGCCTCCCGAGCCCTTGCATCGAACAGGTAGCCCTCCATGTGCAATCCAAACGATTGCCTGGGTACATATCTCTTGCTTAGCTGTTAATGCGTCTGCCAGGTCCTCGCTCGGTAGGGGAGGCCTGCCGGTGGACGCGTCGAGGAGGATCCATGAGCCGTCGAATCCTTTTGACCGCCGTCCTGGCGGGCAGTACCCTGCTGGGCGGATGCGCCATGTTCAAGGCATCCCAGCGTCCCCCTTCCGACGTGATGGTCGAGCGCACCCCCGAGCGGGTCAAGCGCGGCGAGTACCTCGCCAACCGCGTCATGAATTGCATGGAATGCCACACGGCCGCCGACCCCGTGACTCATGCCCCGCTCACCGGGAAGTTCGGCATGGGCGGGAAGTACTTCGGCCCCGAGATGGGCCTGCCTGGTAAAATCTACTCCTCCAACCTCACGTCGGCCCCCAAGACCGGCCTCGGCAACTGGACCGACGGCGAGATTCTCCGGGCGATGCGCGAAGGGGTCGGCAAGGACGGCCGCGCGCTCTTCCCCCTCATGCCCTACATGAACTACCGGAGCATGAGCGACGAGGACGCCTACTCCATCGTCGCCTACCTGCGCACCCTCGAACCTCAAGAGAACGAGGTTCCCGGCCGTTCGCTGGATTTCCCGCTCAACTTCATCGTCAACACCCTCCCCAAGCCGCTCGAAGGAGCGGTTCCTCCGGCTCCCAGCGAAAAGGTCGCTTACGGCCAGTACCTCTTCAACCAGGCGAGCTGCACCGACTGCCACACGCCCTCCGAGAAGGGTCAGCCCATCAAGGAGAAGTTCGCCGCGGGCGGCATGGAGTTCAAGATGGGAGACCACACGCTCGTGGCACCCAACATCACTCCCGATGCCGAGACGGGCATCGGCAAGTGGAGCGACTCCCAGATCAAGAACGCGCTTCAGACCGGCAGACGACCCGACGGCAGCACGCTGAGCCCCCTCATGCCCTGGCAGTACTACAACGGCATGACGGATCAGGACGTGGAGGCCCTCGTGGCGTATATGCGGACCATCACGCCCGTGAAGAACGCCATCGCGCGCTAGCGCCCACGGCTTGAGGTTAGTCAGGCGAAGCCTAGCGGTACCAACGAAGATCGTTCTAAGCGCATGCAGCAAAAGAGGCGTCCCTCGGCGAGGGACGCCTCTTTCCTTTGTCAGCCTAGCTCACGGGCTTCAGGATGCGAACCCGGCGGTTGCCGCGATCTGCGACGTAGATATTCCCCTGGGCATCGACATGCAGGCCGTACGGGTAATCCATCATGGCTTCCAAGGCCGGTCCTCCGTCTCCGGAGTCGCCGTAAATCGGTCCTCCCTGTCCGGCGATGGTCTGGATGATCCCGTCGGGCGTCACCCGGCGGACGCAGTTATTGTTGGAGTCGGTGATGATCAGGTTGCCGGCGAGGTCGTAGGCGATCGCCCCCGGACCGCTCAGGTCGGCCGCCACTGCCGGCCCCCCGTCTCCGGAGAATCCCATGACCCCGCTGCCGGCGATCGTGACCAGTTTTCCGTCTTTCTCGATCCGGCGGATCCGGTGGTTGCCCTCGTCTGCGAAGACCAGGCGTCCCTGCGGATCGAAGGCCATGCGATGCGGGCCGTTGAGCTGCGCCTGGGTGGCCGCCCCCCCGTCGCCCGCGGTGCCCGAAACGCCGGTGCCGGCGACCACGGTGATCTTGCGGTCCGGATCGATCCGGAGGATCCGGTGCGCCCCGTACTCCGCCACGTAGAGGTTGTTCTGGTCATCGAAGACGATGCCGGTCGGATTGCTCAGCTCCACGTCGAGCGCGTAGGCGCCGTCCGCGACCGGCTCGGTCCCGCCCCCAGCGAAGGTGTAGGTATTGCCCAAGGCGTCCACCATCCGGACCTTGCCGGGGATGCCGCCCGGGAAGCCGTACTGGGCGACGAAGAGGCGTCCCTTCGAATCGAAGGCAAGGCCTTCAGGCTGCGCCACCGGAGCCTCGACGGCCTTGATGCTTTCGGAAGCGTCCCGCGGCTCGTTGGTGCCGTAGACATGGAAGGCGATGCCGTTGGCAGGATCCGCCCCGCGGACCATGTAGAGGCCGAAGTCCGAGACGTAGATGCGGCCGTCCGGGCCGGCCACGACACTCGAAGGCTTGTAGAGACGGGCATCCACGGCAGGCCCCCCGTCGCCGCTGGATCCTCCGGTGCCGTTCCCGAAGAACGCCTCGATCCGATAGGCCTCCGCCGCAACGGGAGTCGGGGACGGGGTGGGGGATTGCACGTCCCGATCGGGACTACCGCTTGCTTGCGGAGTCGGGGACGCATCCGGACGCGTGCCGACGGGGTCCACTCCGGGGCCCCCCGAATGCTGGCATCCAATCAAGACAAGCGTGACGAGTACCGGCCATAAGGGCCTCAGGCGGTGGCGCATGACGATCTCCCTCTTTCACCGCGCTCGCGGTGCAGGGTCACGAGCGCCCCCTTAGCGTAGGCCAAGCGAGTAAACGGAAGATCTCGGACGAATTACGCAGATGTTGTCACGCCCGCGAGCTCCGCGCGCTCGCAGCGTCGGCGCCTGTGCGGGAGCGATCGCGAGCGAAACGCGTGAAACCGCGTTAGCGCCTGCGGCCTTAGCTTGTAAAGCGAAACTAGCCTGACGTTGCTTCAGGCTAGGAGCTGAGGACCGAGAGACGGTCGTAAGCGCGCTTGATCTGATGCTGGAAGTCGAGCACCGGTTCGTCGGAGCTCCGGAACATCTTCTTGAAGAGGCCACTGATCTGGCGCTGGGAGTAGCCCAGGAGCTGGCACTGGCTGGCGACTTTATCGGCCAGGAGCGCGAGGTCCGGCTTGTCCTGCTCGCGCAGGATGGCCTCGAGTTCGCCGTTGCGCTGGGTCAGGGTACGCACGAGTTCCAGCATCATCTCGGTGGTGGGGGTTCCCGCTCCCTGGCGGGCATTGGCCAGGATCTGGTCGTAGAACTTGATTTGCGGGGCGAGGCGCGCGATCACGCCTTCCACGTCCGGATAGCGGAGAATCTCGCGGGGCTCGCGGATCCCCTGCTTCACGTCGTCGATATGGAAGCAGCCGATATCGATGGTGCCGATGAAGTGCCAGGTGTAGCCGTAGAGTTCGTTCTGCTTGAGAAAGGCCTTCACGTCCATGTCGCTGAGCCAGAGCATCCGCTCCATGCGGCTGCGGACCTGCTTGACCGAGGTCGAGAACAAGGCGGGGTGGGTGTGGAAGGCGCCGATCTCGGGAAGTTCGAGGTCATTGGGCTTGCAGCGATAGCGGACGCCCACGACCCGGCGGCGCGAGGAGTGGAAGACCCCGGTGGTGAGGTTCTGGAACTCCATCAGCCGGTCCCCATGGCCGCCGAAGACTCCCCCGCGCTCATCAAATACGAAGATCCGGCGCTTATGCGCGGTCTCGCGGTTCTCTTTGCTAGTCAGCGTATTCAGCATGTTGATGCCGAATTCCTGGACGAATCGTTCGTGAACGTCGGGCGTGATGTTCAACCTGGAAACCCCCTCTAACGGCCTCGTTACGGGGGTTTTGTACCAAGTCCCGGGGGGGCGTAAACGCAACTTTTGTAAACGCAAGGTCGGCCCGAAAGCGCAAAGAGCACGCCCTCAGAGAGTTTCACCCTCGCAAGCGGAGAGGCGGTCATGGGCCGGCCAACACTTGCTTGTTTGGATCGATCCGTTGTAAACATGAAACTAACGATCGGATGATCCATGTGATCGTGCGATCACTTGCTTGCATGTGATCGTACACACTGCGTCCTCCATGTCAGGTTGGAGATGATAAGGGGAGAACCCGCGCCACGGGGGATGGTCAGACCCCCGGCACAAGAGTTTAGGAGTCGCTCATGCTTCGTTCGTTGCACGCATCAAACCAGGGGAAGGCGAGCCCGTTCCTGAAGTGGGCCGGTGGTAAGGGCCGTCTGCTGGCTCAATACCAGCCGCTCTTTCCGCAAAGCTTCGAGCGTTACTTCGAGCCGTTCGTGGGAGCCGGCGCCGTCTTCTTCCACCTGAACCCCGCGGAGGCCCACCTCTCCGACGTCAACCCGGAACTGGTCAACGCCTACACGGTCATCCGGGATCAGGTCGACGCGCTGATCGAAATCCTCGGCGGCTATCAGCATGACCGGGACTTCTACTACGCCCTGCGCGCCCAGGACCCCAATACCCTGGCTCCGGCGGAGCGCGCGGCGCGGATCATCTACCTGAACAAGACCTGCTTCAACGGGCTCTACCGCGTGAACCGGCGCGGTCAGTTCAACGTGCCGTTCGGAGACTACAAGAACCCGCGGATCCTCGACGAGGCGGGCTTGCGGGCGGCGAGCGCGGCGCTTCAGGGCGTGAGCGTCATGCACCAGGGCTTCGATGCGGTGCTGGCGGAAGCCAAGAGCGGAGACTTCGTCTACTTCGATCCTCCGTACCATCCGCTGAGCCCGACCGCCAGCTTCACCTCGTACGCGGCCGACGACTTCGGTCCCGAGGATCAGATTCGCCTGGCCGCCGTCTTCCGCCGCCTGGACGCGAAGGGCGTCAAGCTCATGCTGAGCAACTCCGACACTCCCTTCATCCGCGACCTCTACGAAGGCTTCCATATCCAGCAGGTCTGGGCGCCCCGCGCCATCAACCGGGATGCCACGAAGCGCCAGGGCGTCGCGGAGGTGGTGGTGACCAACTACGCTCCGTCCGAGATCGTCGTTCCGGCCCCGCTCGCGGCCAGCAAGCGCTGAGCCCGCGGCGATTGCCGCGGGCCCGAGTGGGTCAGAGGTTGATCTTGAGGTGATACTGGGCGCCTGGACTCAGCGCGCCCCCTTCCCCCAGTTCGTTTCCATCCGCATCCGTGACGACCGCGAGGCCGTTCCGGATGCGGATTTGCCATTCGGGGGGCAGGCGATCGATCAGGTGGCGGACCTGTGCGCCCGGATGAAATTTGAAGGACTCGCCGTCGAGCGTGACGATCACAGATGCGGCGCGACGGTCAGGATGCCGCGCATGGCGAGGACGGCCACGAGGCCGCCGACGATCAGGCGGTAGACGATGAAGATCATCATGGAACGCTTCGCCAGGAAGCTCAGCAGGAACTTGATCACGAAGTAGCCGGTGATGGCCGAGGTGGCGACCCCGACGCCCATCGCAAGGTACTCGGAAGAGCTGAGGCCGGCTCCGGGAAGGTCGCGAAGCTTGAAGAGGCAGCTCGCGAAGATGATCGGCACGCCCAGCAGGAACGAGAAGCGCGCCGCGGCCTCGCGGCTGAGGCCGCTGAACATGCCCATGGTCATGGTCGCGCCCGAGCGGGAGACGCCCGGAATCAGCGCACAGGCCTGGGCCACGCCGATCAGGATGGCATCACGCAGGGTCAGGTGCTTGACGTCGCGATCGCGCTTGCCCACGAACTCCGCGAGGAGCAAGAGCAGGGCCACACCGGCGAGGGTCGAGGCGATCACGTAGGGCGAGCGCAGGGTGGTCTCGATGGACTTCTCGAAGAGAATGCCGACGACGCCCGCCGGCACGCAGCCGATGACCGTCAGCCAGGCCAGGCGCTGGTAGGGGTCTTCCTTGAAGTTGGGGCGTCGCAAGCTGGTGAAGCCGGCCCGGACCATCTGGCCGAGATCCTCGCGGAAGTAGGCGGCAACCGCCAGGAAGGTCCCGACGTGAAGGGCGACGTCGAACGTGAGACCGGGATCCTTCCAGCCCATGAACAGCGGAGTCAGGATCAGGTGGGCCGTGCTGCTGATGGGCAGGAATTCCGTGATGCCCTGCACAATCCCGAGCACGACGGATTGAAGGATGTCCAAGTCCAGTCCTTTCTATGTAGCGCAAAACCACCGGCATGATAGCACAGGGAAACGAGGGGATCGCGCAAGCCGTGAAAGCCCATGCAAAAAGGCGCCCCGCGCGGGGCGCCTTTTTCAAGGGGAGAGGTTCGGGGGAGTTAGGGCTGGATGCGGTTGCCGAGTCCGACGGATCCCGCGACGAGTTTCTCGAGGAGCGCGTGGCTGGGAGCCTCGTAGATGCGACCCTCGTTGGCGGAGAGTTCGACGGCCTTGGCGACGACGGTGGCGTAGAGAATGCCGCGCTGGACCTTGGCCGCGAAGTCATCCCCGCGGTACTGGGCGAGGTCGGCGGGCCCCTTGATGCCCATGTTCTCGAGAATGTAGGCCGCCTTGGGCTTCATCTCGGGAATGCGCATCAGGTCGGCACGCTGGCCGTAGCGAACGAGGTCTTGCTGAGAGATGCCCGTGAGGGCACTGACCAGGAAGCGGCGCATGGAGCCGGCCGTCCAGAACGAGAGGCGTCCGGGAGTGGTCAGGGCGATCTTGGATAGGCGGGAGAGGTGATCCTGGTTGGGGACCATATCCGCCACGGGACCGGTCACGGCTGCGGCCGAGGTGGAGTTGGCCGCAGGGGCGGAAGCCGTTTGAGCGGCGGCGGGATTGGCCACCGAGAAGACACTCGGCGTGGGCCGATAGTTGGCGATTCCGACGGACTGCATAGCGACCTCCCCTTGCGTGAATCCGAACCTGTTAATTAGGTTTTAGGAGGGCCCCGCCCCGATCTTTCTTAAGGACGGGCTAAGGAATGAGAAAGCTTCACCTAAGGCCCAAAGCCGCACGGCGGCGGGCATGGCATCCGCGGGCGCGAATCCGACGTGGGAACGCCGTTGACAGGCCAGGGGGGGACGTAGTAGTCTGGAAGTCTCATCGGGACGTAGCGCAGTTTGGTAGCGCGCCTGCTTTGGGAGCAGGGGGTCGCAGGTTCGAATCCTGTCGTCCCGACCAGGTTCTTTGCGCGGGAGTAACTCAGTTGGTAGAGTTCCTGCCTTCCAAGCAGGCTGTCGCGGGTTCGAGTCCCGTCTCCCGCTCCATCTTCTTGCGCTCGTAGCTCAGGGGATAGAGCAGCCGCCTTCTAAGCGGCTGGTCGCTGGTTCGAATCCAGCCGGGCGCGCCATAATCGGTCGCCACGGGCGTTTCCCCGGTTGACAAGCGTTGCGACGATGATAGAATAAAGCTTACACGGTGGGTGTAGCCAAGTGGTTAAGGCGCCGGATTGTGGTTCCGGTATTCGCGGGTTCGATCCCCGTCATCCACCCTCTGAGGCCCGGGTTTCCGGGCCTCATTTATTCGGCGGTTGCGTTTTCCTGGTGATTTTGCTAGACTGACGAACGTCGCCGCGCGACATGCGCTTGTAGCTCAGTGGATAGAGCGTTCGCCTCCGGAGCGAAAGGCCGCAGGTTCGAATCCTGCCAGGCGCGCTAAAGGCCCGGTCCTTAGGGACCGGGCCTTTTCTTTTGCCGCCTTCACGATCTCTTCACTTTGAAGTATTATAACTTTCAGTAAGACTGCTTGCTTTGCGTGGTATAACAGCCCTTGCTTGTCATGCGGGATTCGCATTATTCACGTTGACTTCACAAAAAGCGGCCGACTCGCGGGATCCGAAGCGCCACCCGGCGGTCGTCGCCTTCTACCGAATGAGGCTTCGCCGTCCATGACGTCTTCCACGGTCTTCGGCCCCCGCACGATCCTCAGCGCCTTCCTCCTGGTCAGCGCCGCCGCGGCCCTGGGAGGAGTCGGGATCGGCCTGGCCGCCGCCAACAGCCTCCAGGCCGGCGATCCGGACGCCATGTCACGCCTCTTCCTTCGGCTCGCCCTCCTGGGCGGCCTCACAGTTCCCAGCCTCATCGCGCTTGGTCTGCTCGCCAAGCGCCGCCTCATGCAGCCGCTCGAAGACTTCCAGCGGGCTGCCGAAGCCTTGACTGCCGAAGTCACGCAGCGCCAGACGCAACTCATGGAACAGCAGCGCTTCAATGCGCTGCTCCTCGACGCGGCGGGAGAAGGCATCGTGGGTGTCGACGCCGGCGGCCTCTTGACCTTCGTCAACACGCGAGCCGCCAGGATCACCGGTTACGACCCCGAGCAGCTCATCGGCAAACCCCTCGTGGGCACGCTGTACCGGGTGAAAACCAGCGGCACCCGCAACCTCGAGGCGGATAGCCCGATCCTCGCTTCGCTTCGCGACGGGCTGGTCCACCATGCCTCTAACGAGGTCTTCTGGCACGAGGACGATACGACCTTCCCCGTCGAGTACACGAGCACGCCCATCCTGGATGGTGAATCCGTCGTCGGAGCGGTCTTCACGTTCAATGACGTCTCGGAGCGGCTTGCCGCCGAGGCGATGATCGATCAGATGGCCTACTACGACTCGCTCACCGGGCTTCCCAACCGCTTGCTCTTCCAGGACCGTCTGAACCAGGCGCTCGCCCACGCCCGCCGGCATCGCCGCCAGACCGCAGTCATGATGATGGATCTCGACCGCTTCAAGATCATCAACGACACCCTGGGCCACCCCGTCGGGGATCAGGTGCTCAAGACCGTCGCCGAACGCCTGCTCTTCCGCCTGAGAGAGGTCGATACCGTCTCGCGCCTCGGCGGGGACGAATTCGCCTTGGTCCTTCCCGACCTCTCGGAAACGTCGGATATCGCCAAGATCGGCCAGGTCATCCATGAAGAAGTCAGCCGGGTCATCCGCATCGGCGAGCAGGAGCTCTTCGTCACCCCCAGCGTGGGCATCAGCGTTTACCCGTCGGACGGAGACGATGCCGTCACCCTGATCAAGAATGCGGAAGTGGCGCTCTACCAGGCCAAGGACGAACGAAACCGCTACCAGCTCTACGCGCCGGCCATGAACGCCTCCGCCTCCGAGTGGCTCCAGCTCGAAAGCCACCTGCGACGGGCCCTGGAGCGCGACGAGCTGCTCCTTCACTACCAGCCGCAAATCAACCTCAATTCTGGGGAGATCGTCGGAGTCGAGGCCCTGATTCGCTGGCAGCATCCCGAGTGGGGCATGGTCTCTCCTGCCCGCTTCATCCCCCTGGCCGAAGAGACCGGCCTCATCGTGCCCATCAGCGAGTGGGTCCTGCGCACGGCCTGCGCCCAGAATGCCGAATGGCAGCGCTTGGGGTTGCCGCCCGTGCGCGTGGCGGTGAACCTCTCGGGACGCCACCTCGCCAAGCATGCCGAACTCGTTCGCCATGTCGACGAGGCGCTGCAAGCCACCGGCTTGGCCCCCGGGCACCTGGAGCTGGAGCTCACCGAGAGCATCCTCATGGAAGACGTCGAAGCCGCCATTCAGACGCTGAGCGCGCTTAGCGAGCGGGGAGTGAAGCTCTCCATCGACGACTTCGGGACCGGCTACTCCTCGCTGAGCTACCTGAAGCGCTTCCCCATCGACACGCTCAAGATTGACCAGGCCTTCGTCCGGGAGATTGCTTCCTCCGAAGAAGACTCCGCCATCGTCAAAGCCGTCATCGCCCTGGCGCACTCGCTACGTCTCAACGTGATTGCCGAGGGCGTGGAAACCGATCGCCAGGTGGCATTCCTCAAGGACCACGCGTGTGATGAGGTCCAGGGCTACTTCTTCAGCCGTCCGCTGCCTATCGCCGACCTTCCCGCCTTCCTGTCGAACCATCGCCCCCAGGCCGTGCTCGACGTTCGTCGCTGACGCGAAGGCCTCGAACCCGAGGGTTCGAGGCCTTCGCGCGCTTTCGTCAGAGGCGCATGCGACGCACGAGGTTATTGGACGAGTCCGCGACGTAAAGGGCCCCGAGTGGCCCGATGGCCAGGCCACCCGGAAAACAGAACGTCGCTTCGAGGCTCGGTCCCCCATCTCCCAGTGGCTCGACCTCCTTGCCCAGCCTCGTCGGCTTTCCGGTCCCGGCAACGTTCACCAGGGTTCCGTCCGTGGACAGGCGACGAATCAGGTTATTCGAGGAATCCGCCACGTAGAGGTTGCCGATGGCATCGAGGACCACTCCTCGCGGGAAGTTCAAGGAGGACTCCAATCCCCGTTTCCCGTCGACGATCGGGAAGAGCGTCGAGGTTCGCTGCCACGCACTGCTGGCCTTCAAGCCGATGATGGTGTAGATCCAACCCGCCTGCATGGGGACGCCGTAATACGTGCCCGGCACCCGACAGAGCATGCGAATCCGGTGATTGCTGCGATCGGAAACGATCAGGTTGCCATGGCGATCCAGGGCCAGGCCGTCGGGAATCTTGAGGTCGGATTGGGTCGCCGGGCCGTCTTCCCCGGTTCCCCCATTCGCCTGGCCCTCGATTCCCGCGACGGTTTCGGGCGTCCCGTTGGCATCCACCCTCACGACCCAGTTCCGCACCGCGGCGTAGACGGAGGCATCCTCGCCCAACGCCACGCTCGCGATCGCGTAGGGCGACGTGTAGATCACATAGCCATGGCCTGCCCGCATCTCTTTGCCGAAGCGAACCCCCTCGCGCGCCGGCACGTAGAGAATCCGATAGGACTTGGGGGTCACGCCGTAGCGCTCGTCGGAGATGAGCAGGTCCCCCGCCGGGGTGACGGCCACGCCGGAAGGGCTGAGCAATTGCGTGTAGCGGGCGGGCACGCCATCGCCCTCCTGATAGGGCTCCGAGCTTCCCGGTGGCAAGCCCACCACCGTGGTAATTCGGCCATCCGGACTCACCTTGCGGATGACGTTCCCGTAGGTCCCGCTGATCTTGCGGACGGCGACATAGAGGTTGCCGGCCGCATCGGTCCCTACCGAGGACGGGTTCTGGATCGCCGCCTCGGTGGCGAGGATCCCCTCGCCGGCGAACGCGTCGAGGCCCGTTCCGGCCACGGACGTCAGGATCGGCACCAGACGCAAGGGGACCGTCGTCGCCTGATTCGGCGTGATGGCAAAGGGCGCGCTCTGTCCGATCGCCATGACCTCGCCCTCGGCTCCGGTCATGCTTGCGGACAAGCGGTAATCGAGGCCCGGCGGAAGGTCCAGGCTCGCGGACGTACTCCCGACCTGCGACGTGCGTGATACGCGACGCGTGTCCAGAAGGGTCCCTTGGGCATCCGTCACGCGCAGGGTCGCCTCGTCGGCCGCCATGGGGATCGCTTGTAGGCCGCGCTCTTGGCGTTCAGGCCAGCGAATCGAGACCCTCAGATTTCCCGTCTCGACGGACGCGCGCGCGTCCTTTCGCTCAAGCGTTTGCATCGGGACGTGCTGGCAGCCCGAGAGCCCGATGCCCAGCGCTAGGACGGCGTGAAGGGGGGTAATGCCCTTACTCGAGAACGACATCCGCGCGCCCCCCATCCTTGACGATGACCGAAGCCGTGGCCATGAGCGCAGGCTGATCGCTCATGCGTACGCTGAGCAGGACGCTTCCCGTCGCGACGGCATGCACGGTGCCGTCGGCCTCCGTGCGCGCGATCGCCGGATCCGAGGACTCCCAATGCAGCCCTTCGTTCCGCGCATGCCCGGCTCCGTCCTGGGTTTCCGTGACGAAGAAGCGACTCGAGCTCGGGAAGAGGCCGGGGGAACCATCGTTCGGTGGGAGGTAAAGCAGCACCTGAGTGGGGTGCAACGACAGGGATCGCGAGGCCACGAGGCCTCCAATGGGATCGCTTGGAGCAAGCCGACACCCAGAGGGCAGGAAGAGAAGGCTACATGCAAGCAACCGAAGGGATCGAAACACCGCACCCACCCAAAAAGCCTCGTAAAATCTAGCGTCTAGCCATACGCTATCCTAGCAAAGGCTTGATTACTGGCACAAGGGCAATTTGATACCGTCAATTCCTGGAATGGTGCGAATCCTGGCGTACGGGACTGAGGCGCCACGTGGCGGCCAAGTCCCAGAGCGTCAAGGTCCCGTCCGGTGCGGCCCGCAAGAAGAAAATGCTCAACAACTGGGCCGTGGCCGGTGCCGGTAGCGCGACCGGAGGCACGATGGAGGTGGTGGACGGAAAATACGCCCCTGCCAGCGTGGTGAGATGGCCCCGGGGATCCAGCCGCTTCACGATTCTTCCTCCCCGTTCGCTGATCAGCAGATCGCCCGAGGGCGCCACGACGAGGAGATCAGGGCTCAGGACCCGGGTCTGCATGCCGGGACCGTCACCGCTAAACCCTGACTCCGGCGCGCCGGTCAGAGCATAGAGGAAGCCGGCCCGCCGTGTCTTGCCGAAGTAGCTTCCCTCCTGTCGGCAAAGCATGAAAATCCGAGTCGCGAAGGTCGACGCGGCATTGTGGAAGTAGAGGTTCCCGACCGCATCCCGGGCGATCGCCGGGCCGATATAGTCGCCGTAGCGAGAGGGTTCCATCTCGGGATCCGCATAAGGCGACGCGCCACCGCCAGCCAGCGTGACGAGGCTCCCGTCGCGCGTGAGGCGTCTGAGGCGGCGATTTCCCGAATCCACGAAAATCAGCGAACCATCCCGGTCCAGGACCAGGCCTCTGGGGACATAGAGAGAGCGGGCCATGGCCTCCCCGTCCCCATTGAAACCGGGCTCACCCGTGCCTGCAAGGGTATAGAGACGGCCCGCGAGGACCTCGCGCCCGAAGAGCGTCCCGTCGCGGCTGGGAATGACCCGGATCCGGTGCGCATCGGATTCCGAGAGGTAGACGTTCCCTTCGAGGTCCATGGCGACGCCCGTGGGCCTGAGCAGGCTAGCTTGGAAGGCGAGAGTGCCGTCGGCGCTAAAGGTCCGTTCTCCGGTCCCCGCAAGCCGGGTCAGGTTGCCTTGCGCATCTTGGCGGTAGACGCGATCGCCCTGCCAGTCGCTGAAGAGCACGGATCCATCGGGAGCCTCGGAGGCCATGGCGAGACGAATTTGCCGGTGATCGACTGGGGGAGGAAGGCGAGTAATTTGGTAGCGCGTGACGCCGACGGCGGCGAGCCCGGTGACCGCCCCGCTTTGGACCCGGATCTCGCTCCAGCCCTCACCGACTCCTGCAAAGGATCCGGCCGCGTCGAGCGTCCCCAATCGGGAGGAGTCCAATTCCCAGCGCACGTTCGGGGAAGCGACGCGCAAGCCTCGAGAGTCGAGGGCTTCGACCTCGAAGGTCTGGCGATCGCCCACGTACAGGCCCGCGTAATACGGAATCACCCGCAAACTGGCAATCACCTGGAAGTCCAGCGCGTTGCTGGCCACCCCGTTCGAACGCAATCCCAACGAGCCGCTCTGGGCCCCGTCCGGCACCCAGGCCCGGATCTCGGTATCGCTCACGCGCTCGGTGCGCGTCGCCTGCACGTTGCCGAAGGTCACCATGAGCACCGTGTTCTTGCTCGCCCCGAAGTTCCTGCCCCGGATCACGATCTCGGTCCCCGCCCCGCCGTTCCCTTGGCTCAACGACTCCAGCACCGGAGCGTCCAGTCTCAAGGCGATCTCAGGCGCCTGCGCGGTCTGCTGCGGCCGGACCGTCACCCCGCTCACCACCGTGGTCGCGAACGTCGGGCGCATGGCCGCCACCTCGTACGTTCCCACCGGCACGTGCTTCAGCGTGAAGGTCCCGTTCTCGGCCGTCATCGCCACGTACTGGGTCCCCGGAATGAAGACCGTCGTCCCCAGCAGGTTCACGCCACCGCCTGCCGTCACCTGGCCCGAGATCGTTCCCGTCGGCTGCAGGACCAGCGGGTCCAGGTTCAGCCTCGCCCCCACCCCGACCGAGACGTTCATCCGGATGGCCTTGGAGTCCTCGGTGGCCTCCGCCTCGACCGTGTTCACGCCCAGGGGAGCGTCCACCAAGCGGAAGCGGCCCGAAGCGTCCGTCCGTGTCACCACCGAGACGCCTGAGCCCGTGGACGAAACCTGGTAGCTCGACACGTAGGCCCGGACCTGGACGTCAACAGCCGGCTCGCCCGAGGCCAAACGAACTTCACCCGTCACCAGGGGAGTCGTCTGCGTCACCCCGTCATGCAGGGGAGTCGTCTGGGAAACCCCGTCCCGGAGCCAGCGCACGCCAAGCATGTCCCACGGTCCGCAGCCCGCCAGCAAGAGTGCCAGCAGGAAGACCAAGGAGCAGCAAGCCGGGCGTGTCATCGCAAGGAGGCAAGCTAGAGCGGGATGCGCCGAACGCGGTTGTTGTTGTTATCCGTAACGTAAAGCATTTCGCCGCGGACCGCGAGCCCGACGGGATTCCAGAACGTGGCCAGCTTGGCCGCACCGCCGTCCCCGACGTCCGTAGCCGCAATCGCGGATTTTTCTCCATTGCCGGCAATCGTAGAAATCCGGCGATCGGGCGTCAAACGGCGGATCCGCTGGTTGTTGGTATCCGAGATGTAGAGGTTCCCCTGGGGGTCCAGCGCGAGCCCGCGCGGCGTATTGAATGTGGCCTCCAGGCCGTCCTTGCCGTCCCCTAGGGTGAGGGAGTCCGTCGTTACGACTCCCTTGCCCGCGATGGCATAGACGCTTCCGGACACCATGGGAATCCCGAAATACGTGCCTGGTACCCGGCAGAGCATGCGCACCCGTTGGGTCTTTTGCTCGGTAAAGAGTAGGTTGCCGCTCGGATCGACCATCAAGCCGTCGGGGACGTTGAGAGGGACATCGAGAGCAGGTCCGTCGCCCGCAATCTCGACAGTGGCGGTGCCCGTCCCCGCGACCAGCTCGACTTTCCCAGAGGGCGTGAGCCTCCGGATGCGGGACGTCTCAGCGAAGAAGACGTTGCCCTCAGCGTCCACGGCCACCGAATGGGGCACCCGATCCACCGGCGTACCGTCGTAGTGGATGGTATGCAGGCGCCCCGTCATTAGCATCTGCCCATAACGTTCTCCGCTCATCGCCGGCAGAATCCGAATGGCGCGGTTCCATGAATCGGCGATAATGAGGTCACCGTTCGAGGCCACGGCCACGGCACTCGGGCGATTTAGCGTCGCCTCGATGGCAGGAGCGTTGTCACCGAGTGCCGGGGAACTAGCAGAGGCCTTGCCGGTGCCCGCCATTGTCGAAATATTTCCCTGGACATCCACCTTACGGATGACATGATTGACCGTATCCGCGATGTAGAGATTACCTAGCTGGTCAGCGGTCAAGCCGAGAGGCGCCCTGAGCTTTGCTTCGAAAGCCCTCCCGCCATCCCCGTCATACCCCGAGGCTCCCGTTCCGGCAAAGCGCGAGATGATGGCGTCTAGCGTCAGTTCGACCGTCGAGGCACGTTGACGGAGAATGCGAAACGGCGCGCTTTTGCCACGCGCCAGCAAATCCGCACGCACGTCGAAAAGCTCGACCGTAACCGAATAATCGTCGCCAGGATCCAGCTCAAGGCTGATGGAAGCAGCGGCCCCTTCGCGCTGCACCGTCCGCGAGGCCAAGACATCTCCCGAGGCGGCAGTCACGGTGAAAACGGCAGTTGTCGCGGCGGCGGGAACGACTTGAATCTGGCGAAACGCGGTCTCAGGCCAGAGAAACCGCAGGGTCAGGACGCCGCTATCCGGAATCGTTGCCGTTGGCCTTTCGGGCGTTTCCCCAGGTACATCGGAGAGCGGCCCCTGGCAGCCTGTCGCCATCGAAACCGCCATTCCCAGGAGAAAGAGTCGCTTCAGCTTCATCTACTTCACCACCACGTCCGCAGCACCGACGTCCCGCACCGATACGCTCATCGTCGCCTCAAGCGAGGGCCTGGCGATCGACGTCGCGCGGAGAGTGGCACTTCCCGTCGCCAGCGCCGTCAGACGTCCCATCGCATCCACCTTGACCAAAAGCGGATCCGACACCTCCCACCGCACCTCTCCTGCGGCACCAGACATCGGGGCCCCCGCACCGTCGAGAACGCGAGCCGACGCTTGCGATGAGGAGGGATAACGCTTCTCGTCGCCTTGGTCACCCGCCAGATAGAGCCTGAGGTGTTCCGGCGAGACCTGCAAGACGGCAGGTTCCACGACATTTTGAACGGCCACGTCGCTGCACGCAGTGACGGCAGCCCAGGCGCAGGCGAAACAAAGTAGGCGAAAACTACTACCGAACGTCAAAACCAGCCTCCGAGTGCACCCGCTGAACAGCGAGTTTGTAAGGTTCATGCAAGGTTGAGTTAGCGAAGATTTATTCAACGTCTAATCAACCTCACATCCACCCCATTCACTGCCATAACACTTGCTTGCTAGTATACATGCCCATCCCAGACCCAACAACCCCCTAAAACCCGCACTCCATGAGCCTTTCAGAAAGTCCACTCCCCCGAAAGATTTGCCCAGACGTGGCAAGGAGGTAGGCATGGCAACCCTGATCGTGAACACGACGTTTTGCTCGAAGAGTGGTGACTGCGTGGCCGTCTGCCCGTCGGTATTTGAGTTCGGTCCTAGCGGACACGCGCAGGTCAAAGCAGGCTCGGACACCTCGTCGCCTTATGTCGAGCATGCCATCAATCTTTGCACGGCCGGCGCAATTTACTGGGAATGAGGAGGCCAGGGCTCGCGAAGTTCAAGCACGTCAAAGCGGAGGCGGGCCCAATCTCCCAGCAGAAGCGCCCCATCGCCGCGGAACGCGAGGCTGTAAGGTCTGATGATCACGGCGGTAGCCGGCGATTCGGCCGCAAGAATATAGGGGTCACTACCCCCTGATGGCGCCGCCATTCCCGCCAACCACCGGAGCTGCCCGTTCACCGTCAGACCGCGAATGCCGCGGGACCCTTCATCACAAAAGTAGAGGTTTCCTCGGGCGTCGAAGGCCATTCCCCTCGGCGCCCAGACCTTCCTTTCAGTTGCCGGACCATCTCCGTCGAAGCCGATCTCACCGGTCCCCGCCACACGGTAGACGTGGCCCGCACTCATCATTCGCCCGAAATAACGTCCACCAACCCGACAATAGAAAACCACCTGAGCGTTGCGCGAAAAAGCTAGGTTACCCGCAGCATCGCGCGCCAGTTGAAAGTCCACTCCGCCCCCGTACCCTCTGGCGAGTGTCCCTTCGGTGGAGAGTGGCGACGATCCGCCCCCGATCACGGTCGAGATTGTCCCGTCGTTCGCGATCTCTCGGATGCGGCCATTCTCGGCGTCGCTAACCAGCAACGTTCCCTCAGCCAGTAGGCCTCCGCGTTCGCCCAGGACGACTGCGGAGGGGTTGTTCAGGGACGCGGCCGTCGCAAGTCCCCCGTCCCCGGAGAAGCCTTGGTGGCCAGTACCCGCCACGGTGTAGATCCGGCCTGCCTCCAGGCTCCTCCCCGCCATGACCGTGTTCGAGCGAGGAACCACTCTAACGAGATGGTTTCCCCACTCGGTGAAGTAGAGGTTGCCCTCCTCGTCCACCGCCAAGCCATCTGGAAGGTTGAGCTTGGCCTCGAGCGCGGGGGTCCCGTCAGGGCTGAGGCCATTTTCCCCCGTTCCCACCAGGACGGTCCGGCTTCCTCCCGGAGACTCGAAGTAGATGCGGCATCCACTGCGATGCGTGTAGTAAAGCCCCTCCGGACGTGCAACGACATGGCCAGCGGCCCCCAGGAGAGCGTTCGCGTGGTTGGGAGGCGAAATTTGAAAGGGCGTCACTCCGACGGCGCCTTTTCCCGTGACCTTGCCGCTACGGGCGCGAACTTCAGACCAGCCCGCCTCG